>Ga0256407_10000351_pt1 | contig 114223 bp, 99 predicted proteins | sample RumenRJG_04DNA_FD_193489 | JGI IMG/M metagenome (GOLD analysis project Ga0256407, IMG submission 193489) | Bovine rumen microbial communities from Lethbridge, Alberta, Canada - RJG_04 | ecosystem: Host-associated > Mammals > Digestive system > Stomach > Rumen | place: Canada: Alberta... | reverse complement strand
CAAAACTGGATTCGGATAAAGTCCGTTCCTTATGGTTTTAATCTGCGTATTGCCTCAAGTCGCATTGTGGGGTAAGGGGAAGGTATGCACAAATCGGACAAAATTCACGCTCATACTATCATGATGAATAGTGTTCAAGCTCTTTACTGCAATTGAGATTGCCATTGAGATTGCTTGCGGATTTTAGGCTATAAATTAAATTGGCCAGTCATTGATTAAACACCATCATACAATTTATTCTCGGCGATAGAGTACCTTCGGAACCATATAGGTAAGCTGTATTTGTCACGTAACAGTTTCATATAAGCCTTGTCTTTTTCATCTGGTGGCTCAGGCCCCACGATAAAGAGTTTTTTTGCTAAATCTAGGTTGGGATAATGAGCATATTCCAATATCTGACCTAATGCCTCACGAATACATCTCTTTGCAGAAACGGTTTTCACTTCGAAGAAATGCCATTCTTTTTCGCTCTTGGAAAAGCCTTTGATATCAACCCTTTGCTTGGCGGATTCATCAGTTCCAGATTCTAATTGAATATTGGAATACTGCGTTTTTAATAAATTGGCAACGGCATTCTGTATTTTCTTATGCAGAGGATCTATCTTAATCTTACCACCCTCGTTAATGCGCTCAAAAATGCTTGTATCAAGCACCTTGATAATTCCATCATCATCTTTTTCAAATTCAAATGTGCCCTTTTTATTTATTAGGTTATACCTAGGACTTGGTATACTAGATAGCGATAAAATCGGTTGGTTTGAATAATTTAATTCAGCATCCTGGAATCTGAACTTGACGTTGAACATAAATGTTGGAGTGAAATCATCAACGGTACCTCCCACATATAGAACATCTTTTCGCATCTCCTCTAACCATCCTTGCTTCTGATAGTAATTAAAGACCTTCTTACTTTCCTTAGTAGATACACCTATTGCATTTCTTAAACAACCGATATACACTCTCTGTTTGTTAGGAGTGATAGTGTAAAGATGTATGTTATAATTCTTACCACTGTGCATGCCACTCTTAACTCTCATGGGCTCAAGAAAACCATAATGATAGCCGTCTGGCATTATTTTAGAATCGTCAAGTAACCACTCCTCATGACCAAAACCCTTCTCTTTTTCATAGGAGTTATTGTCTTTTGACTTTCCCTTTCTACCTGATGGGCGCCTCCATTCATTAGTATTCCAACATATTCTAGCTATCTTATCCATATCAATTAAATACTGTTACACATCTGTCATTATAACGTCTATTTCTTTCATGATTTGTTCGGTCTGCTGGAGCACATAGATGATATGCTGGTAGTGCTTCACATCCTCGAAGCTGAGAGTCATGCCTTTGCGATCTTTGAGCCACTTTTGGGCGGGCTGGTAGCCGCCAATGTAGAAGCTCCAAGCAGATTCCGGGACACCTTCGAAGTATTGTTCGCTGTTGATATAGACTCGATTATCCTTCCAACGATAGCAGTCCACTTGCAAAGTACCTACCTTCGGGAATGAAACACCTGTCTGGGGTGGCAAATCTTCCATCAAATGCAAGTGTCGCAGTTCTTCGCCCTTTTCCACCAAGTCACGGAACTTTTCCCAATTCGTAGGATAAGGTATGTGTGGGAAATCAATCTTCAGGAATTCCTTGTAGCGTTCACGATACGATGGGCTGTGAAGCACAGCGTAAATATAATCAAAGAGGTCTTGGGGATAGAGCACGCCGTTGTATTCCGATGTTGGATCAACCAAAATGTTATCGTCATAGCATGGGAGGTAGTTCAGTCCCTTGGCGATTCTTTCATACAAGTCTTTGTTGAAATTAACGATACGCTCTTCTTTCCCCATGTTTTCTGGGTAGGCATAAAGGGGGAATACGTTTCCACCACCTCTATAAAAAATATTTAAATCAACTAATCCCTTTGCAATATATATAAGATTCCAACTATTGTTTCCGCAAACCTGCCCTTGTCTTCCTACGAGAAGAGCGAGGTTTCCTTCGTGCTGCATGTGAGACATAATCTTCTCACGAGAACGTTCTACAAGTTTTGTATCATAGTAAATGTACTGATTATCAAAAGGCCGATAGGTAATGATATTAACATATGCATCTGATACCTCATTATTGTAATTGTCTTTAACTTTAGAACAGAGGGTCTTTCCATCATGGCCTATAAGAACTTTATCGTTTGCAGTGAACACTCCGACGTTAGTTAATGAAAACAAATCGACAACACTTATGCCATTATAATACTCTTCTTCTAATCCGAAATCCTTTGGAACAAAGAAATACATCGGTGCTTTAGGAGTAATTTCTTCATAACCAACGTTTTCAATTGTAATCTTATCAAGATAATTATACTTATTCTGACGCAGTCCATACAAATCCTTATGGTACACCTTTCCAAGTTCATCCCTTGATTTCTTCCCAGTCTTAACAAAAAGGTTGATGCTCACGCCTTGCATAATGTCAAAAACGTTTTCGTCTTTGCTGCCGTCAGGACAAGTCTCTTTCTTCTTGCTGTTGCCGTGCAGGTCAATGGTGAAGATCTTGTCGAAAGTTTTCAGTAGATTCCAACGCATACCTCTAAACGTTGGATTGTCAAGATAGCCATGAGGATTGATAAAGCCTATGATTCCTTCTCCATTCTTCTCTATATAGTCTTGAGCCAAACGTATGAACTTAACATAGTCGTCATTCAGCCACTTAGGATTGCGCTCATTTAATGGGTGTTTTCCTCCTGGTTCTTTTTTGTAACTATCCATCAAAGACATAATCCATTTGCCCTTATTTTTGCTTTCACCGTTATACGGTGGATTACCTATCATAACCATTACAGGATAGTCACGCTTAATTACATTGGCTTCTGTAGCTTCGCGACTTAGCCACTGTGCAAAGAGGGTACGCGGTTCTTTATTGCTTTCTTCAAGCGAGTTGGTTAGATACACATGCAAACGCTTATCTGATTTATGCTCATAGCCAGTTTCAGAAAGCAACATATCGAGTTTGATATGGGCCACTGCATACGAAGCCATCAAGATCTCGAAACCATTCAGACGAGGCAGCAGATGATTCTCCACATATTGCTGCCAGATACCTTGATTACCACGATAGCGGTCGTATATCTGATTCACCACCTCTGCCAAGAACGTACCTGTACCAGTGGCGGGGTCAAGTATTTGCACTCTATGAAATTTCCGCTTTTCGTGCTTCATGCCATCTGCAGTTCGTTTATCATGACTTTGTTCAACTACTACATCACGTTCTATCATTGAGTGGTCTGCTAATCCTTCCGACAATCCAAACTCCTTCTGAAGAATCTCATCTACAGCCCTCACAATAAATCCAACAATAGGCTGCGGTGTGTACCATACACCTTTTGACTTGCGCAACTTGGGGCTATACTCAGAAAGAAAATCCTCATAGAAATGTATCATGGGGTCGTGGTGGCGTTTTCCTTTACTGTAGTTCGCCATTATTTCCTGGAGGTTAGTAGCCTTGAACACTGTCACCAAATCATCAACAACCCAGGCTATACGCTCATCAAGATCATTGCCAGCCAGATTGTTGAATATCTGACGAAGAAATGGGTTGGTCTTGGGAATTAGGCGTGCGGCCTCTTCACGGCTGAAGTCTTCTGGAGTATCATCATGCAAACGAGCGGCAAACATACCATATGCTATAGTCTGTGCGTAAATGTCGGCAAATTCCTCTTTCTTCAGTTCCTGAATAAGTACTTCCTTAAAGGCATTATACTGACCTCGCAAATTATCATTCTCGTAGCTTTGTGTCTCATCGTTCATGGCTGACTCGATGATCTTTGCAAGTAATCGAGCCTTGCCTGCCATCAGTTTTGCCAAACGTGGTGCTGAGGTGATGCGCTGAATGGCAGAAGAACCCAAATGCTGTATGATGTTGATGAACTTGTCTTCAGCCTCAGAGATACCTACAATCTTGTCGCCTTTGATTTCTGCTATCCTTACACTATCCCTAAATTCACCATGCTCATACAGGTGGAAGTCCAGATAGTCAGTGAAGATAATATAGTCGAGGGCTTGCTTATAGCGGTCGAACTGTTCTTTGTGCCCATTCTTGTTCCGGCCGTCAAGATCATTATCGTTTACATCCTTGGCCTCGACAAAGAACACAGGCAGGTGGTCTTTCTCTCTAGATATGATATAATCAGGCGCACCGCACTCAAAATGAGCAGGCTCGTTTGTAACTACCATCTTTGGCAGCAAGCTCTGCAACAAATCTTTTAGTGCAGGACGATAGGAATGCTCACGAGCAATACCCGTTTTGTACTGCTTGTTTAGTTCATTGATATACTGTTTTAGGCTATCTGTCTTCATCTCAATATAATGCTAATAGTCGATACTCACCATCAATAAGAAACGGAAGTGACAACTTGCGATGAACCCTGCGAGCATATCTCTAAAGGTTCGACGGCCCTTCCCGTTTACAAAGATACAAATAAAAAACAATACAATGGAATAATTTGGGGGAGAATTTTGTGTTGAGGTAAAGAAAAACGTGACTTTCTTTGGCGGATGCACCAAATAAACAACCTCATTCTTGTAGAATCAGAGATTATATGTACTTTGCCCCACAACCCTAAATATGATTGAACGGCTTTCCGCGGAGCCTATTCAACAAAAATAAGGGTTAAGAGGAGCAGCGTCAACGAAATCAGGAAAGAATCACGTTTATGTGTCAACTATTCTAGTATGAAAAAACACAAGATCTATGTATGGATTTACAAATTGAAAGTGATATAATTCTAATGTTGTAAAGTGCGCGAATATCATTTTTCTCAATGTTTATCGATGTTTTCAGACAAATTTTGTTGCACGTTGCATGTTGCATGTTGCATTAAGGTCGTTCAAATAGGTAAAGATGAAGAAAATAGATATAGATTATAAGTATATATAATTTATATTTATATATAATATATATATTATATATATAATATAACCTTTCGGTTTCCACATGTGGAAGGTGCTTAATGCAACATGCAACATGCAACATGCAACATTTTTGAGGCGGCTTGCAAGTTGGGCCGTTAAGATGATCTATGGCACTTTTCAGTGCAAACTATGGCACTTTCTGGCACAAACTATGGCAGTTTGTGTGTTTTGTCAAAAAAATGCAGTATGAAGTGAAAATAATTGACAAAACATTTTGCCATGTCAGAAAAAGTTCGTACCTTTGCAGAGCAAAAGCAAAAGTAGTGCGAAAATCCGACAAATAGTGCGCAGATTTGAAAGATCTTAACACAACAGAAGCTCAGCAAAACGTTAACCCTAATTATTAACTTTAAATCTAATTACAATGGCAAGATTACTTCTTAAAACGTACAAGAACAACAACAGCAAGAACAGCGCTTACGGCAAGACCTATGGTCGTCTGGTTTATCATGACACGATGAGCACCAGTGACCTCTGCCGCCACATGATGAAGCACGGTACGATCTTTACCTCCGATGTCGTGAAGGGCGTAGTGGAGAAGTTCATCCAGTGTTTCGAGGAACTGCTCCTGGAGGGCAACAAGATCAAGCTCGACGGTCTGGGCACCTTCTACCTGAGCATCAACACGGAGGGTGTGGCCAACGAGAAGGACTTCACTGCGAACAACGTGAAGGCCATCCGCGTGAAGTTCATCGGCGACCAGGGTAAGGAGAGCGAATACGCCACCAAGATGCTCACCAACAAGGCGCGGTTCCGCTCCCTCGCAGAAGAAGAGCCGGGCGAGAATAACGAGGGTGGAGATAACAACAACGGCTAACCACAAGGAAGCCCCCACAGCCCCCTGAGGGGGCTTCCTCTTCTCACTTCAAACAATCTAAATGTCTCACTTAAAACACACAATCATGAAGAAAGAAACTTGGAAATTCATCATTCAGACAGTAGCAGCCATCTTGACCGCCATCGCCACCAGCCTGGGGGTCACCAGCTGCATTTGCTAAAGAATTGTCGGAACATGTTAAGGGGGATGTGTCGAAATAGACACACCCCTCTTTTTCTGCTATAACTCAAGATGCCACGGGGACAGGTCAATGACATCTCCAGAGTACAATGAACAGCTCATCGAGGAAATGAAAGAGAAGAACCCCGCACTGAATAGTCTTGTTACAAAGCTAGATTTAGAACCGACTGATAATATACAAATAATGAGAATTATTCAATTGTGCAATCGCCAATTGCACAATTGAATAAAAAATGCAAAAACGGAGAAATATACAATTACGAAATCGGCAATTTCGCAATTACCCACATACAACTTCGAACTGCCAGTAAAGCATTTGCCCAGAGTGAATTTTATTTTTCATATTCCTCCGCTATATTGTGTAATCACATGATTACCAGAAGAATCGTGGCGGAGGAATTTATGAGAGGGATGAGTGGCGCCTAGATGATCCGTGGATTGGCAAGTATTCATGGAAGACGATGGATGGTGTAAATTGCTCCGCCAACAACCTGTTGATCATAAGTCAATTAGGCGTATTAGCGGAGCATTCTTTTATTACATCCTTCACACCTTTTCAACGTCTGTTTACCTGCAAAATCTTACAAGCCTTATAACGCCCTCCAACTAGGCTTATAACTATGTCCAACCAGCCTTATAACTATGCCTAATCAGCCTTATAACTATGCCCAACTAGCCTTATATGAGTCAACTTATTATATGACTTGTTTCAGGGAAGATCATGATCGGGAATAACCACGGTCTTGAACCAATCCTTGAGGCGGCCTTTGTACTGGTTCTGGGAGTCGGACACGAGCAGGAGGAGGAGGCGGCCGTCGGTGAGGCGCGGACCGGCACAGATGCCTTCGTAGTTGGCCAGGGAACGCTTGGTGAGGTTGAAGGAGGTGCGGAACTCGGTGAGCAGCTGCTTCTGCAGGAGCTGACCTGGCTGCTGACTCTTGGGGTTGACCAGATAGAGCTTCACATGGACGAAGGTGCCGATGTAGAGCTTGGTTCTGCGTACCTCACGCTCGAGTACAATGAGACGACCGTCGTCGAGGGCGACCAAGCCGCTGACGCCCAGGGTGGTCTGTCCCTTCTTGCTCTTGACGCCAGGGGAGTCGGTGCGGTACAGGTACTGACTGACGGGCTGGAGGTCATCACCGAAGCTCTGGAAGCGCAGGAGATTGGGAACCTTGTCGGTAATGGACGGCTTCTGACCGTCGCTCTGCAGAGAGTTCTCGGTGGTGGTCCAGAACAAATGGGTGTTGGCATTATAGGTAAGGGCCTCGAAGCTGCGGTTGTGGTAGGTGTCGGCAAACACCTGAGGGATATTCAGACGGCGCCCTGTGGCCTGTCCATCGAGTCGGTACTCACAGATCTGTCCGTCGGCCTCGCCCGTGAGGAACAGCGTTTGTGTGTGCGGCACGTAGCAGATTCCCTCCTCGTCACGTGCTGCCTGGTTATCGGTCATGAAACCATTGTCGCGCACGTCCAGGATGGCTCCTGTGGCGGGATCGGTGTGGATGGTGAGCAGACGGAAGCCCGCCGTGGCCGACTTATCATTGACAATGGCATAGCGGTCGGCTCCGAGCCATGTAATACCGCTATAGTTACCAGCGGGCACATTCTTACGGAAATGCCGCTGTTTATTGAGTACAGGCGATTGGGCAGAAAGGGTTAAGGCAAAGCATAACAGCATACCCACCGCCAGCATCTTCCTGTTTCTAATTGCTAAGTGAAAAATAGTTTGTTGGTTCATGAGAATAATAATGCTATAAACTGTCTGTTAATTCTTTCTTTCCGCATAAAAATCCCGAGCACGCATACCGTACCCGGGATTCTATCGATTGTGCTTTACAGCGCAAAGTGTCTTACTCAGCGGCGGGAGCCTCTTCCTCCTCTTCTACGATGGGAGCTTCCTCAACAGCGGGAGCCTCCTCTGCTACGGGCTCCTCCACAACGGGAGCAACCTCGGGAGCATTCTCAGCTACCACCTTAACGGGAACAACCACCTCTACCTCCTTGTGGAAGTGTACAGTAGCCTCGTAGTCGCCCACCTTCTTGGCGTCGCGCATGGTGATGATCTTACGATCAACCTCGATGCCGAGAGCCTTCAGGGCCTCTGCCACCTGAGCAGCACCTACGCTACCATAGGTAACACCTGTAGCGGAAACCTTTGCGGGAATCTCAAGTGCCACACCCTCGAAAGCCTTTGCACGATCCTCGGCAGCAGCCTTCAGGGCAGCGAGCTTGTGAGCCTGCTGGCGCAGGTTCTCAGCCAGCACCTTCTTGGCGCTTTCGCTGGCGATAACACCTTTTCCCTGGGGAATCAAATAGTTACGGCCATAGCCGTTCTTCACGTTTACGATATCGTTCTTGTATCCCAAGCCGATAATATCTTCCTTCAATATAATCTCCATAATGTGTCCTCCTTTTTTATTTCATCATGTCAGTTACATAAGGAAGCAGTGCAATCTGGCGAGCACGCTTTACAGCCTGAGCCACACGGCGCTGATACTTCAAGGAAGTACCGGTGATACGGCGGGGAAGAATCTTACCCTGCTCGTTCAGGAACTTCTTGAGGAACTCAGGATCCTTATAGTCGATATACTTGATACCACTCTTCTTGAAGCGGCAATACTTCTTCTTCTTCGTGTCGATAGAAGGAGCAGTGAGATAACGGATTTCTGATTGTTCTGCCATAATTAAGCCTCCTCTTTTTTAGCAAGTTTGTTACGACGCTTCTCAGCATACTGTGCAGCATACTTGTCGAGCTTCACGGTCAGGAAACGGATCACCTTCTCATCGCGGCGGAATCCAGTCTCAAGCGTTTTAATTACTGATGGCTCAGCCTTGAACTCAAGCAGGCAGTAGAAACCTGTTGACTTCTTCTCAATTGCATAAGCCATCTTCTTCAGTCCCCAGGTCTCTTCATTCAGAATCTCTGCACCTTTGTCGGTGAGTATGTTCTTGAATTTAGCGACCGTTTCCTTCATCTGTTCATCAGACAAAACGGGAGTCAAAATGAAAACGGTTTCGTATTGATTCATACTCTTTTAAATAATTAATAAATAAAAAAATTGCACTCGATTTACCCTATATGGGCAAAATGCGGGTGCAAAGGTAGTCATTTTCTTTGAACTATCGTCTTTGAGCTTTGAACTTTACCGATAGTTTAACAGTATTTAATACTTTCCGCTCTGTTTTATCCGTCTGACATGCAAGAAGATACCGATAATGATCAAAAACAGAGAGGTAAGGAGCACGCTGTTATAGCGCGTCCAGCCCACCAGCTCACTGATGATTAAAAGGATGGCACCGGCAAAAACCAGCACCATCCCAAAGTTTGAACTACTCCACTTCAGGAGTGATGAGTTTGTATCCCTTGCCATGAATATTGATGATCTCAATCTGACTGTCATCCTTGAGGTGCTTGCGCAGCTTGGTGATATACACATCCATGGAGCGAGCGTTGAAGTAGTTGTCGTCGATCCAGATGGTCTTCAGGGCGAAGTCGCGCTGCAGGATCTCGTTGGCATGACTGCAGAGCAGGGCCAGCAGCTCGTTCTCCTTGGTGGTAAGCTTGGTCTGCTTATCGTCGATGGTGAGCAGCTGCTTCTGGGTATCGAAGGTGAAGCGACCGATGCGGTACACGGTGCTCTCCTTGTTCTTCTTGCCGCGTACACGACGGAGGATGGCCTCAATACGGAACACGAGCTCCTCCATGGAGAACGGCTTGGTGATATAGTCGTCGGCACCCAGTCGGAATCCCTCGAGGATATCCTCTTTCAGGATTTTAGCGGTGAGGAAGATGATAGGCATCTCTGCGTTTGCCTGGCGGATCTCCTGTGCCAGGGTGAAGCCGTCTTTCTTCGGCATCATCACATCGAGTACACAGATATCGAATTTCGTCTTCAGGAAGGCCTTGTATCCAGCCTCGCCGTCAACGCACAACTCTGCATTATAGCCTTTAGCCTGCAGATACTCGCGAAGCAGCATTCCGAGGTTCTCGTCGTCTTCGCACAATAAGATTTTCAACTGATCATCCATAGTTTCTTACTTTTAGATTGTTAATAATAATTATTCGTTCGAGATGACAGGAAGTGAGATGGTGAAAGTGGTTCCTTTACCATAGTCGCTCTCCACCTTGATCTCCCCGTCGTGAAGGTCAACGATCTTCTTCACGTAGGCCAGTCCGAGTCCGAAGCCCTTGGCGTCGTGCCTGTTACCGGTATGTACACGATAGAACTTATCGAAGATCTTCTTGATATTGTCTTTCTTGATGCCGATACCCGTATCCTTTACCGACAGGTACAGACGGTCCTTGTCGTTCCATGTCTTCAGATAGACATCGATGGGCTGGTCGGGCTTACGGTATTTCACTGCATTGTCGAGCAGGTTGTTGATCACGTTCTGGAAGTGCACCTCATCCACGAAGATGGTGGAATCGACAGCACCTATATCGGTATAGATCTTACCGCCTGTATGCTCCACACGGAGCGAGAACGAGTTGGCCACGCTCTCCACCATTTCGTTCAGGTCGAGCTCCTTCTTCTTGAATACCGCTTTCTTACGGTCGAACATCGACATCTGCAGTACCTTCTCCACGAGGAAGCGCAAGCGTTTCGACTCATCGTTCACCACACCACCCAGATGCTTGGTCAGGGCAGGTGTCTTGGGCACGGTCTCGTCGTTGAGCATCTGTGCAGCCAGTGAGATGCTGGCAATAGGTGTCTTCAGCTCGTGCGTCATATTGTTGATGAAGTCGTTCTTGATCTCCGTGAGCTTCTTCTGTCGGAACACCAGCACGAGGGTGATGATGAAGGTGATGAGCAGCACGAAGGTGAAGATCACGCTGGGAATCACGAAGCGCACACTGGAGAAGATATAGTTGTTCATGTCGGGGAAGTGTATTCGCACCTCACCGGTCTTGTTCTGCGGATCGTTCCTGAAGAGCTGCTGCTTGTAGATATACTCCTCGCCTTCGTCGGAATAGTCGGGACAGCGATACACCTCGCGTCCGTCCTGCGTGTTCACGGTGAAATGATAGGGAATATTCACGCCGTTGTTCATCAGCTCGGTCTTCAGCTCCTTGTCGAGCGTCTTGAAGTTGATGCGTTCCTTCAGGGGCTTGTCGCTGGCGGTATAGAGGATACGATACACCACATCGTCGAGCAGTGCCTTCTGATAGACGTAGCGGTTCCTCACAATCTCGCGCATCGACTTCGTAGCCTCATCGATGGAGTTCTTGTCGTTACGCAGAATCAACGCCTTGGGCACCTGCGAGGGCTTGAACGCGGTGGTCTTGAGCACGAACGAGGTGTACATGTTCCCGTTCTCGTCGGTCACAGAGTACTGGTGCGACTGCTGCAGGGAGCCGTCGGGAGCACCGCTTCTTGTTCCCATGGAGTCGCGACTGTACGCGCGACGCTCTGTCTCATTGACGTCCTTCTCCAGATAGCGGAGCGTTTCATTCAGCTCGAGGTTACGCGATGTCTGATAGAGTGCTTTGTTCACCGACTCGTCGAACTGCTCCTTCTTCAGCTGCACCATCTCGTCGATGTATTTCAGCTGGAGGTAGAGCAGGGCCAGGAAACTGAAGCCCATGATCATCGCTATTGCCCAAATCGTAGTTTTCTTCATCGCTGCAAAGGTAATGAATTATCTGATTGCTTGTGTTGTTTTCGTTAATTGATTTGGTTAATTTTTGCTTAGTTAACCATATTTTAAGTGTATAATTGATAATTATGCACTTAAAATAAGGAAGCAAGAGGCAAGAAGCAAGAAGCAAGAGAATAGTACAGAGATACAGTATTCATATACAAAGTCACTTGTCTATAAATCATATCTCTTGCTTCTTGCCTCTTGCTTCTTGCCTCCACCCCCTTCTAACCCCTTCTAACCCCTTCCAACCCCTTCCAAGGAGGCAACAAAAAAAGGGCGGGAAAAATCCCGCCCCATGAAAGATCAATCGAACTTAATCTTCGTCCTTCATCTCTTCCTCATGCTGCTTGATCAGTGCCTGCTGGATATCGTTCGGCACGAGCTCATAGCTTGAGAAGCTCGTTGTGAACGAAGCGCGGCCACCGGTCAGCGAGCTGAGTGCGATGGAATAGCTGGCCAGCTCCTTCAGAGGAATCTTGGCAGACAGTTTCTGATAGCCAGCCTCTGAGTCCATACCCATGATGATAGCGCGGCGACCCTGGAGGTCACTCATCACGTCACCCATGTAATCAGCGGGTACGAGTACTTCGAGGTCGTAGATAGGCTCCAGCACCTTTGGTCCTGCCTCCTTGAAGGCTGCGGAGAAGGCGTTACGAGCAGCGAGCATGAACGAGAGCTCGTTAGAGTCAACCGGGTGCATCTTACCGTCGTAGACGATGACGCGGACATCACGGGCATACGAACCGGTGAGCGGTCCTTGCTCCATTCTCTCCATCACACCCTTCAGGATAGCAGGCATGAAACGCACGTCGATAGCACCACCCACAACGGAGTTGATGAAGACGAGCTTTCCGCCCCACTCCAGGTCGATCTCTTCCTTGCCCTTGATATTCATCTTGAACTCCTGACCGTTGATCTTGAACGATGTAGGATCAGGCATTCCTTCTGAATACGGCTCAACAATCAGGTGAACCTCACCGAACTGTCCTGCACCACCCGACTGCTTCTTGTGACGGTAGTCGGCGCGTGCCATCTTCGTGATGGTCTCACGATACGGAATCTTCGGCTCCTGGAACTCGATCATGATCTTCTCGTTGTTCTCCATGCGCCACTTCAGTGTACGCAAGTGGAACTCACCCTGTCCGTGAACGATAATCTGGCGCAACTCCTTTGACTGCTCAACCACCCAAGTGGGATCCTCCTGTCGCATCTTGGCCAGGGCAGCCATCATCTTCTCCGTCTCAGCCTCGTTCACTGCCTTGATGGCACGAGAGAACTTGGAGTTCGGATACTTGATGAAGTCGAACCTGTTGTCGCAATCCTTTCCGTTAAGCGTGTTACCTGTCTTCACGTCCTTCAGCTTCACGGTACAGCCGATATCACCGGCGTTGAGCTGATCTACCTGAACACGGTTGGCACCTGCACAAGCATACAATGTACCGATGCGCTCCTTCGAGCCACGGTCGGCATTGGTCAGGTCGTCACCGCTCTTCACGGTACCGCTCATTACCTTGAAGTAAGACACCTCACCGATGTGGGGCTCCACACCAGTCTTGAAGAAATACAGGGATGCGGGTGCATTCACCTCGGCAGGAACGTCCTTGCCTGCAGCGTTCTGTACCACGGGCATGTCGCTCACGAAAGGAACTACATTGCCTAGGAATTCCATCAATCGACGGACACCCATGTCGCGACCGGCGCATACGCAGAATACGGGGAAGATGGAACGGGTTACAAGACCCTTGCGAATACCTTCGCGCATCTCATCCTCAGAAAGATCTTCGGTCTCGAAGAACTTCTCCATCAGCGTATCATCACCAGCGGCGGCAGCCTCTACGAGGGCAGCTTTCATCTCCTTGGCCTTCTCGAGCTCTTCTGCGGGGATATCCTCAATGATAGGAGCTCCACCTTCGGGCTTCCATGAATACTTCTTCATCAGCAGCACGTCGATCACGGCATTGAAGCCAGGACCTGTGGCGATAGGATACTGTACGGGCACGCAATTCGGACCATACACCTCCTTCAGCTGATTCAGGATGGAATCGAAGTCGCAGTTGTCGCGGTCAAGTTGGTTCACAAGGAAGATAACGGGCTTCTTCAGCTTCTCAGTGTTGCGGAATGCATTCATCGTGCCGACCTCTGGTCCGTACTGGCCATTAACAAGAATGACGGCCTGATCAGTGACGTTCAGGGCGGTGATGGCACCACCTACGAAGTCGTCTGATCCCGGACAGTCGATGATGTTGAGCTTCTTACCGTTCCACTCCACATGGAAGACGGTGGAGAACACGCTGTAGCCATACTCCTGTTCCACAGGGAAGTAGTCGCTCACGGTGTTCTTCTGCTCAACTGAGCCACGGCGCTTGATGATTCCGGCTCCATAAAGTAAACTCTCGGCAAGTGTGGTCTTGCCGCTACCCGCACTGCCAAGCAAGGCAATGTTCTTGATTTCGTTCGTTTGATATACTTTCATATCTATCAGGTTTTTAGTTGATATTAGACACGTTAATAGGGGGGCTAAGTTACGCATTTTTATGAAAACAACAAAAGAAAAAGACGAAAAGGTGTGTTTTTTTTAAACTTATTAGTAATTTTGTTGCCAAATAATAAGAAATGGCAGGTCTCTATATCCATCTTCCTTTTTGCAAAAGCAGGTGCATCTACTGTGCTTTCTACTCCACCACCCAACATGAGCGGATGGACGACTATGTGACTGCCCTCTGCAAGGAAATGGAACTGAGAAACACTCCCCCTTCCTCATTCCACATTCCACATTCCACACTCCACACGATCTATCTCGGCGGCGGTACGCCCTCTCAGCTACCCCCTGCCCTGCTCCGTCGGCTGTTTAATAATATATATAAGGTATATGAGGTGGCGACCGATGCGGAAATCACCATGGAGTGCAACCCTGATGATATCACGCCCGACTATGCACAGGTGATTGGCGAGCTGCCCATTAACCGGGTGAGCATGGGGGCCCAGACCTTCTCGGATGAGCGACTGCGGTTTCTGCACCGTAGACATAACAGCCGTCAGGTAAGGGAGGCGGTTGACCTGCTCCGCCAGAACGGCATACAGAATATCAGCATCGACCTGATGTTCGGTTTCCCTGGGGAGACGATACAGGATTGGGAGCAGGATATTCACGATGCCCTTGCACTGGACGTGGAACACCTGTCGGCTTATTCCCTGATGATTGAGGAGGGCACGGAGCTGTATCGGAGGTTCGGGAGTGCGGGGGTACAGGAGTACGAGAACAGTAAAGAGGAACTGGAGCGGGAGATGTATGAGACGCTCATCGACCGACTCGCTGCTGCGGGGTACGAACACTACGAGATCTCGAACTTCGCCAAGAAGGGCTTCCGCTCCCGTCATAACAGCAGCTACTGGAACGACACACCGTATATCGGCATCGGTGCCGCCGCCCACAGCTACTGTCCGCCTGCGCTCCATCCCCAAGGACTGGGAAAGCGAAGCTGGAATGTGGCGGATATCAAAGCGTATATCGAGGGAATGAAACAGGGGAAGCGGCTCTTCGAGGAAGAGACCATTGATGCCGACACGCATTACAATGATTTGGTGACCGTTGCCTTGCGCACCCGGGAAGGACTGGACCTGTCGGCACTGTCGGAAAAACACAGGACATATGCCATTAAAAATGCCCGTCGCTTCATCAACGACGGGCTACTCGAGCTCACTGACAACCGCCTTCACCTTACCCGGAGCGGACTGTTCGTCAGCGATATGATCATGACGGAACTGATTATTCCTCCACGATAGTCTTGAACTTGTTCCATCCATCCACCGACTTGAAGTCTTCGGCGGAACCTCTGGGAACAATCACACGGGCACTGTTGAGCACACCCTCTTCGAAGGCCATGCCAATGCTGGCGCGAGTCATGTTGCAACGGATGGTCTGCAGCGGACAGCCATAGAAGGAGAAGTCGCTGATGCTCCAGATGCTTGCTGGCAGCGTTACGCTCTTCAAGGTGGAAACACCACGGAAGGCACTGGGATAGATCTCGATGACGCCACGGGGCACCTCGTACGACTCCAGTTTCTTGGCCTGCGGACAGCGCACCAAGCGTTCCTTCTCAGAATTGAACAGAATGCCATCTTCTGAGAGGAAGAACGGACTGTTCTTCACCTTGATCTCTGCCAGGTTCGGACAAGAGGAGAAGGCATCGTTGGAGATGGACTGTACGCTGTTTGGGATTGTGATACTACGGAAAGCACCGCAACCGTAGAAGAACAGGGTTGACAAACGGTTGTCCTCGGTATAGGCACTCTTGTCCTCCTCAAGCGGATAATAGCTGTCGCCACCCTTCACGATGGTAGCATCCGACAGGTCGAGCTCAGCCAACTTGGCCTTACCCATCTCACGGATCACCTTGATATCATTACCATTGAGCGGACCGGAAACCTTCAGACTGGTTATCGTTGCACGCTCTGCAGCAGAAATCTGGTTTCCCAACGTTCCCGCTGTACTTACTGTCACACTCTTCTGCGCCCATGCCACCGACAGGGAAAGCAGACAAATCATTGAAAGAAAGATTCTTTTCATCGTCAAGTTGAGTTAAATGATTACTATTGGAAGACAAAGATAAACAAAAAGACAGATAATTGTTCAAAAATTTACCTTTTATGAATTTTTTACATGTTTTTTTACATTACTTTAAAAAGATATTCGTATATTTGTGCTGTTTTTATTTACCTATGAAACTTATATAATAACAAAATTCATAACTAAAAATCGTTTTTATGTCAGCATTAGTATCAGTCATCCCAATTGTACTACTCATCGTATTGATGATGGGTTTCAAGGTGTCGGGCTACAAGAGTGCCATCGTGACACTTATCGTTACTATCCTTCTGGCTTTGTTCGCAGCACCTGCCATGGGCATCGTACCTGAGAAATTTGCCGAAGCATCCATCTTCGGTCTTTCGTGGTGGTCGATCGTGGAAGGTTTACTGAAGGCCTGTTTCCCGATTATCCTGATTATTATCTGTGCTATCTTCAGTTACAATATCCTTTGTGAGACCAAGGAGATTGAGACCATCAAGACGCAGTTTATCCAGATGACCTCCGACAAGGGTCTGCTGGTACTGCTCCTTACCTGGGGTCTGGGAGGTGTGCTCGAAGGTATGGCCGGCTTCGGTACGGCTGTGGCTATCCCTGCCGCCATCCTTATCGGATTAGGTTTCAAACCGATGTTCTCGGCTGTAATCTGTTTGATTGCCAACACCGTGGCCGTGGGCTTCGGCGCCGTTGGTCTGCCTGCCACCACACTGGCTAACCAGGTGGCTGCAGAAGGAGTGGCCTCTCCTGAGATGCTCTGCGAGGTTGCCACCTTCATCATCATCCAGCTCTCGCTGATGTTCTACATCACCCCGTTCCTGATTCTGATGATGACCGACCGTAAGAAGATCTTGAAGAATATCTCGCTGGCGTTGTTCGTGGGAACATTCTCCATCATCGTGCAGTTCTGCTGCGCCCACTTCATCGGTCCGGAGACACCTGCCATCTTAGGTTCCGTGGCTGCCATCATCGCCATGCTGATCTACAATAAGCTGTTCATCCGTGATGAGAATCCTTCCGACGAGGTGATTGTGGAGAAGAAGAAGTTCGGTCTCGCCAAGACCCTGAAGGCCTGGAGCGTGTACGGACTCATCATCTTCTTCATCCTTATCTCAAGTAAGATCGTTCCTGCCATCAATACCGCACTGAACAGTACGCTGGTTACCCAGTTCAGTCTGCCCGTCACAGGTAATGCCTTCAAGTTCGGCTGGCTCTCCAATGCGGGTCTGATGATCTTCCTGGGTGCCATGATTGGTGGTTTGATTCAGGGCATGAGCTTCGGCAGACTGATGAAGCTGCTGGCGAAGACTACCTTAAACCTGCAGAAGACCGCTGTCACCATCTGCTGCTTGGTGGCCATGGCCATGCTGATGAACAATACGGGTATGACGAACGATATTGCCAAGGGTCTGGTTGCCCTTACCGGTACCTTCTTCCCGTTCTTCGCTCCGCTCATCGGTTCTATCGGAACGTTTGTAACTGGTAGTGCCACCAACGCCAACATCCTCTTCGGAAAGCTGCAGGCTACTGCTGCCAGCGACCTCGGACTGGTGAACCAGAGTACCTTCTTCGGCGTGAGTGGAAACGAGACCAACTGGCTTGCTGCCGCCAACTGTGCGGGTTCTGAAGGTGGTAAACTGCTCTCACCGCAGAGTATTGCCATTGCTACCGCCGCCTGCGATATGGAAGGTCAGGACGGAGATATCATGCGCAAGACCATGCCGTTCGCCATCTTCTGGATCCTGATGAACGGTTTGATGGTGTTCTTGGGACTGCACGTGTTCTAAGATTTTCACTTATTAAAAGTGTATTCTGAAATCAATCCCTACCTGTAAGGGGTTCGCGCGCTGTGCAAAGTAATGTGTGCCACCGGCAGCACTGCTTTGCACAGCAAATGTATTGTACCTTGTGTCTGTCAGATTACGGCCCCAGAGAGAAACGACAAATTTATGAGGATTGTTATTCGTTCATCGCTCCGCAGTTAGGACAACGACCTTTCTGACGAATGGGCGTACCGCATTGTCCACAAACAAACCGACAATGCGAACTGTTGTAATAATGCTTGAGCGCACAATAGACATACACCGCCAGGAGTATATATCCTATATAATATAAGGTGGTAAGGCTGAATATAATGTAGTTGATGGCGCATACACCTCCCAAGCCGCAGAGATACAACATGGCATCATTGAACGGAAGATGCTGGCGTACCACATCCACGCAGGCCAGTCCTAAGATCAGCATCAGCCATACACAGACAAGGAATACCGTGAGTATCGGGGGAACACCGAAGGGGTTCAAGGTTGGATGGAAATAGAACTGCTGCCACACATCAGGAGCGAAAAGCTGGATACTGGCATACAAGGTGGCTGATATGGCCACGGTGAGCGCCAGCAGTGTGGGATAGATACTGTCGATATCGTTGAAATGTACAATCTTGGCATTCTTCCTCCGGATGATATACAGCAGATAAGCCACGGCAATGAAGCTGATGACGACGAGGAAGATCAGCAGGTGGGTATCTGAGAAGGTGGAGATAAACTGCGAGATAGGATCGTCGGGCACCACTTTCGGCAACAGCTCCGACTCATGTGCCCAGCCGAACGTCATCTGATCGCGTGCCACCTGCACCCACACCGAGTCGATACTGTCGTTGGGCATGATGCGGATATCGGCCACCACCAGATGGTCGTGACGATTCACGGGGAAGGTATCGATGGGCATCATACTCACCGCCTCTTCGGGCTGCGAACGCATCAGGTAAAGGGTATCAGCCTTCACCACGAAGTTGAAGTTCTCCGAGTAATGATGCTTGCGGGCAAAGAGAATAGAATCCTGTCGGCGCGCCATGTCGGCAGAGTCCAACACCTCCTCGGTGCGCAGCACATCGGCTTCGCCCCTACCCTTCCTGTCGTAACAGCCAGACAACATCAGAAGGGAAAGCAGGACCACTACTTTGAACTTTTGGAGCAGTGAGTGCCATCGTGCTTGCACGTTTGGCCGAGTCGTGAGAAAAGTCATGGAACGAAGTGACATAACTTTGAACTTTGAACATTGAACTTTATGATTACAACAGCTATCTTTCTTCCTCCCTCCCTTTGGGAGGGTCGGGGTGGGCTCCATACACATTCATCTGACATTCACTACATTGGAACTCCAGACGGAAACGTCTGCCATCATCCAGCTTCAGATACAACGGTTCCTTCCAACGAGGTTTCTCCCCACCATTTTTCACGCAGTAGCCCAGACTGTATTTCAGACAGTGGCGACACTGCATGATGAGTGGATTCTTCACTGGCGAGAGCTCAAAGGCAGGAGCAATCTCTTTCAGTCCTTGCTGCTCATAGAATGCCCGCGCCTGTTGGTTGGCAATGTTGAACAGATAAGGATATTTGTACAAAGATGAGAGATGAGGGATGAAAGATGAAAGATTACTACCGCTGTGACTATCTGTAGAGGATACAGGTGTCTGAACGGTTTCTTCACTATTCACTATTACCTTTTCACTTACCTCCCTTCTCATCTCTGTCAACACACTTGATGGAATGAAGAACGGGAAATCCTGGGGAACGAAATGCACGGAAGTACACTCGTAAGGGGTATTACCCAGTTTCGACAGCTGTCGGACGATGTTCTCATGCTGCGACTTCTGTGCCAACTGTTTCTCCATGGGGAAACGGACGCTTTGAGAACCCATCTGCAGTTCGAAGCCGTTATCCACCTCCCGTAAAGTCATCTCCACAGGAATCTTCCGCACGGCCGTCTTACCCATCATCACACGCTGAAACTCCTGGTCGAAGTTCCTATATAATGCCGTTCCCGGCTTGAGGTCGGCAGGCATCTGATAAGGATACAAACGGTTCCCTTCCGCCCTGTTCACGCGAAAGCCCTCCAATACCATTGACCTTCGTCCTTCCTCTCTAAAAAAGCACAACCCATCACCATTGGCAAACGAAGCCGTTCCGGCCACATTGAATGAGTTACCCCGAATCTCCTTCACCTTTCCTACATACTCGCCCAATGCCTTGGGGGTATCAGGAGAGAAGATGTTGGGCTTCCGTCCGTACAGGAAATAATCGGTAAAGCCACGATTGAAGGTCTTCTGTAAGTTCGGGGTAAACGAATACGTGCATGTTCCCAAAGAAGCACGACAGTATTTGTCGGGATGACGGGTAATGATCTCGTTGAGCCGCTGACTATATGCTGCCGTGACGTTCTTCACATAGTCGATATCCTTCAACCTACCTTCAATCTTGAACGACACAGCGCCTGCCTCCATCAGTTCCTCCAGATGATCAATTCGGCACATATCCTTCAAGGAAAGCAGATGACGACCGCGTTCTATCACGTTCCCGTCAGCATCTTCCAAATCGAACGGTAACCTACAGAACTGTGCACAGGCTCCTCTGTTGGCACTCCTGCCAAAACAATACTGCGAAGCATAGCACTGACCGGAATAGCTCACACACAGGGCACCATGCACAAACACCTCCAGTTCCACATCTGGAACGGCTTGATGAATGGCGGCAATCTCTTTCAACGACAGTTCCCGCGCCAGTACCACCCGGCGGAAGCCAAGGGAACGTAACCACTGCACCTTCTCGATGGTGCGGTTATCGGTCTGGGTGGAAGCGTGGAGGTCAGTTGATAGTTGACAGTTCTTCGCATAGCGAAGCGGAAAAGCCGAGCGGACAATTGACAAGAGACCCATGTCCTGAACGAGGATGGCATCAACGTTTGCTGCCTGCAAATCCTGCAGCAACCGCTGAGTATCTTCCAGTTCCTCATCATAGATAATGGTGTTGACTGTGACATACACCTTGGCGCCAAACTGATGGGCATAGGTACAGAGCTGTGCTATATCTTCTACGGAATTACCGGCAGCCACCCTTGCACCAAAGCGTTGTGCTCCGATATACACGGCATCAGCGCCATGATCAATGGCGGCGATTCCACATTCCAGGTTCTTGGCGGGAGCCAGTAGTTCGATTTTATCCAATCTCCTCGATATTATACGGAGTGGTCTGGTAAACGTAGTAGTTGATCCAGTTGGAGAACAGGAGGTTCGCATGGGCTCGCCAGCGCACCACGGGTCCTTTGGCAGGATCATCATCGCGGTAGTAGTTCTTAGGCATGTCCACATCATCCCGTTTTCCCATATCACGACGGTACTCGTTATCGAGCGTGTCAGGCGCATATTCCAGATGACCAGTGATGAAGAACTCTCGTCCCTCTCGGGCCATCACAATACTCACGCCGCTCTCTTTACCCTCAGCCAGCAGCGTGAGCTGATCATTGGCAAGGATATCTTCGCGGTGGAGCTCAGTATGACGACTATGCGGCATGAAGAACACATCATCGAAGCCACGGAAAATCGGCATGCGGGGATAGAGGATCTGCTGTTCGAAGATGCCGAACATCTTCTTCTGCAAAGGATATTTCTGTATGCCATAGTGGTAGAAGAGTCCTGCCTGTGCTGCCCAGCAGATATAGAACGTACTGGTTACATGCGTCTTTGCCCATTCAAAGATTCCCGACACCTCGTCCCAATAGGTCACTTCCTTGAAATCAAACTGTTCCACAGGAGCTCCCGTAATAATCATCCCGTCGAACTTCTTGTTGCGGAGCTCGTCGAAATCCTTGTAGAACATCATCATATGCTCGATGGGCGTGTTCTTCGGGGTATGACTCTTCAGCTTCATGAACGTGATGTCCAGCTGCAGAGGAGTGTTCGACAGCAGACGGATCAGATCGGTCTCTGTCGTGATCTTCAGCGGCATCAGGTTCAGAATGGCAATCTTCAGCGGACGGATATCCTGGGTATGCGCCCTGGTATCATCCATCACGAAGATATTCTCCTGTTTCAGAATATCTATCGCAGGTAACAGATCTGGTATTCTTAATGGCATAATTCTCTCTACCTTTGCAATTTGAGTGCAAAGGTACGAATAAGAGAGAACAAAAGCAAATAAAAATACTTAGAATCGTTCATTTTCCCACCTATTATTCTTTGGAGTCGGTAAAAAATGATTATCTTTGTCGAAAATTCAAGGCATGTCACACCCCAAGCACATACCGCCGATACTAGTATGGCTATGCAGTCTGCTCATCCCAGTTTCTGTGTCAGCCCAAGCTACCATTGTGTCGGATAGCAATGGAACAGCCTGTCGCACCGAAAGGATAGAGGTAAAGCGCCTGTCCGACATGAATACCGCCCGAACCGGTCATACAGTCCTGTTTGCCAATAGGGAACTCACAGTAGTGGGCGGTCATACCAACGGCTTTGTCTCTCTATCCACAGCCGAGTATTTCAGCGGCGGCAAGTGGCAGCAGATGCAGATGGTGTATCATCATGATGATGGTTTCGCCCTTCCCCTTCAATCGGGAAAGGTACTCATTGGCGGCGGTCATGAGAAGAACCTCGGCATCGGACAGAGTCATGAGGTGGAGATGTACGACCCTCTTACCCACTCCTTCGAGGGCTTTGGCTGTTTAGCCCTTAAAAGAACCAGGGCCACCGCTTTGGAGATTGACAGCGGACGAGTGGTGATTGCTGGTAACTGGTATCATGATGACGGCATTGAAGTGTTTAACGGGAAGGACAGTTTCTCACTGGTCAAGGAGGTTACAGTACCTCGTTGTTCGCCTTATCTGCTCCAAACATCCAACCATGATGTGTTGATTATAGGTAATACGGGATCAAAAGGGGAAACGATTGATGAGACCTTGATTGACCGTCTTTACGGGAAGTCGTTTCACGAGCCGCTGTTCGAGACCTGGCATCTGTTGAAAGAGGATATCCAAACTCCCATCACAAACTGCCTCATCAGTGATGAAACGAAGCATCGCTACACCTATTTGTTACCCGTTATGAACCATAGCGGTCAGGTGGCCATCATAGAAGCGTGCGATACGGTATTCTCACTCCTGCCTACGACTACAGCTGTTCCCATGAAAGGTCCGTGGGGAGGGATTCATTACCATGGTATGATCATGACCGACAGACTGTCGAAACGGGCTTATCTTGCAGGTTTTGATGATGCTTACTACCTTAGAAAGAATGACAGCACCCGTCTTTATCTGCTCTGTATGGAGTATGACCAAAAGCCCTGTAAACTGACACTTTATCATACCGACCCGTTACCAGAAGTGGGAATGGGCTCCTTTACCATCACTAACGATGGGAACATCATTCTGACGGGTGGTGTACTACCGCAACGGAACAATAATTACACGCCGTCAAAGGCGGTCTATATGCTACTTGTCAACGGAAAAGATGCGCTTATAAGTGGTAAGAAAATGAGTTGGTGGTGGCTTGTATTGGCTTTGGCACTGGTGATTGTTGCTGTATGGCTGTATCGGAAGTATCAGACCCCACCCCATGAAGGGAAAGAAACGCTGAACGAGAGTGAAGCCCTTGAAGATACCATACTTTTGAACCGCATCTGTGAACTGATGGAGAATGAGCAGCCTTTCCTGAACAGTAACCTGAAGATTACCGATGTGGCTGCCATGTTACATACGAACCGCACCTACGTCTCCAACTGCATCAACAACCAAAGAAACTGCTCGTTTATGCAGTTCATCAATACCTACCGTGTGGCGTATGCCCAGAAGCTGATGAAGGAAACCGACAAGAAGATTCCAGAGATATGGTTGGCATCTGGCTTCGCCAACGAAACCTCCTTCTTCCGTACCTTCAAGTCCGTTACGGGTATGACGCCAAGTGAATGGAAGACCAACACTGAATAGAATCGATTCCTGTCGTAAAACAACTAGTTCCCACGCTGGAAATTATTTGTTCCCACGTTGGGAATACATTGTTCCCACGTTGGGAATAATATTACGATCTACTGATTTGTACGAATTGTAAGTAAGATTTGTACGAATTGTAAGCACTGTCATCCTTCTTTTCCCTTAATTTTGTAGCAAATTAAGTATAACAAAATTAACGAAGAAGAACATGAAAACAAAAAGATTGATTATTTCCCTGATGGTGCTTTGCTGCGCTATGGTAGCCAAGGCACAGAATGAAGTGGCCATCGCCACGTTGCAACATGGTAATAACGTGAGTGTGTTCAAAGGACCGGGAGCTCTGGCAGAAGCCCTTACATCTGCTGTTAATGGTGATGTAATTACTCTTAGTCAAGGCACCTTCAACGCAGCACCTATCACCAAGTCTGTTTCCATCTACGGCATGGGATTTGAGGAAAATAAAACTACGGGGACGCTGAAGTCTATAATCACTGGGAATCTGGATATCGGAATAGCTAATGGCTCTTGTTCTAACATCCATCTCGAAGGCTTGTATTTGGATGGTTCTTTTTATTTGGGGACTTCAGTTTTTGAGCAGAATACTTCTGTGACTAATCTTACTGTTATAAAAGTGTATGCAAGGAAAACAACCTATATCAATGCTAACACAGACGATATCTTCTTTGATCAGTGTATTTTACCGAATGGCTTTTATTCGTCACCGGAAACAGGTTATAAATATAAGGCTTCAAACCTTTATTTGAGAAACTGCTATCTTTATGGTCAACTTAGGAATTTCCAACTGACAGATAATTCCATCACTTTAGATCATTGTATTTTTAATACTCCTAACAATGATGGCGTCTTCAGGGATACAGCCTGTCCAATTACAATGATCTCTTCCATTTACTGTAACGGTTATGGAGCTTGGCCTCCAGCAGGGAGTAATATGGAGTATTGTCTAAGTAATAATAATTATATCATAAGTCGGTCTTATAACCCTGGTTTCAATACGTGCTATTGCACTAATGCTTCTGCTTGGCTGGGCATTTTTACTGATAATAATGAGAATGCCACCTATTCTCAAACTCGTACCTATGAGTTGCAACAGCCAACGGTATGGGTAGATGCAGACGGCAAAGAGATTGGTATCCACGGCGGCAACGGTTGGAGCAAGGTGCCCAGTACCCCTGTGGTGAAAAACTTGAGCGTCACGCCTTCTGGTACGAATCTGAACGTGACCTACGAGGCAGAGGTGAGATAGTTCATAGTTAATAATTCATAGTTAAAAGTTATATGGATAAGATAAGGATTCTCTTGATGGCAGTGGCTGCCATGATCAGCATGACTGTGACGGCACAAAATCAGAACAATCTGACAGAAAGTGAATGCTGGTTAGACAACGACGTAAGTACCAAACAATCACTGACATCAACAGAGACGAGCATCGATATCTCCAATTTGTTGAACGGACTGCATTCGCTCACCCTTCGAGTGAAGGATGCAAAGGGATTGTGGAGCAGTCCGATGACCAAATACTTCATCCTCACGCCCAATGGTATCAAGCCCACCCAGATTGTAGCAAAGGAATACTGGTTCGACAGCGATGTGGGGAACAGACAATCACTAACAACATCAGACATCAGTCTGGAGGGCCTCAACCAAGGACTCCATTCGTTCACCATGCGGGTACAAGACAACGCAGGTTTATGGAGCAGTCCGATGACCAAGTACTTCCTTGTTCCTTCTGCTTCAGAGATGAATGGGAAAACCATTACCCGCTGTCAGTATTGGTTTGATGATGCCTTAGGACAAGACAACTTTTCTGAACTCATCACCACCTGCACCTTGGAAAGTGAGGGGAACAACATGGTGATGGTGGATCTTGGTGATCTCCCCGTTGGCACTCATACCATCTGGTGGCGTGTCGGTGACTCCAAGGGCGCATGGAGTGAACCTTTATCAGAAACGTTTGTCATTGAGCTGATCACTACCGACGCTTCAGAGCTCTTATATGATATAGGCCAAAGGGATTCGGACAAAAATCAAAAGGGTCCTTGGTTCACCATTGACGGAAAGAAAGGTATTGGCACGATGAACAAAGGCATCGTGATTGTCAATGGAAAAAAGATTGTTATTAAGTGATATGTAACAAGAGAGAAGTGACAAGTATGATTACCTTCGTGTATTGGCCCTAGAGATTGGACCTGAAGGTAATCATACTTGTCACTTCTTACTTATCACTTACTACTTGAACTTATTACCACAGTTCCAGTCGTTCGCTCTTCGGGATGAACATCTTGTCACCCTGCTTGATACCGAAGGCATCGTACCACATATCGATATGTGGCAGCGCACCGTTTACGCGCCACTCACCCAGTGAGTGAGGATCGCTCTTGGTACGGTTACGGATTTCCTTCTCCGTGATGTTCTGTCCCCAAACACCGGCATAAGCCAGGAAGAAACGCTGGTCGGCAGTCAGTCCGTCGATAGTAGGCAGACCGCCATTCTTGGTTGCGTTCTTATAAGCGTACCAAGCCACCTGCAGACCGCCGTGGTCGGCGAGGTTCTCACCCAGTGTGAGCTTACCGTTAGCATTCAGGTCGGGCAGCACCTTGATGTTTGAGAAGAAGTCGGCATAACGACCTGTACGCTCCTCGAATCCCTTGGCGTCAGCCTCAGTCCACCAGTCGGTCATATTACCCACCTTATCATAATGGCGACCCTGGTCGTCGAAGCCGTGAGTCATCTCATGACCGATAACCACACCGATGGCACCATAGTTAAAGGCATCGTCAGCAGTAGGATCAAAGAACGGGGGCTGAAGGATTCCTGCAGGGAAGCAGATCTCGTTGGTAGTAGGGTTATAGTAAGCATTCACGGTCTGAGGAGTCATATACCACTCATCATTATCCACCGGCTTACCAGCCTTCTCCTCAATCTCCTTGGCAGTCCAGAAACGGTTGCACTCCATCACGTTCTCAAAGTAAGTCTTCTTCGGATCGATATCCATTCCGCTCAGGTCCTTCCACTTGTTTGGATAGCCGATCTTCACATAGAACGTACTCAGCTTGTCGAGAGCAGCACGTTTGGTCTCAGCGCTCATCCAGGTCTGTGCCTCGATGCGCTCGCCAAGGGCAACCTGCAGGTTCTTCACCAGCTGCTCCATGCGCTGCTTGGAGGTAGCGGGGAAGTAACGCTCGCAGTAGATCTTACCGAGGGCCTCACCCATCTGACTCTCCACCTGCTGGGTGGCACGTTTCCAGAGCGGATAGTCCTCCTGACGTCCACGCAGTGTCTTACCGAAGAAATCGAAGTTTGCTGCTGCAATCTCCTCAGAGAGATAGCTGGAAGCACCCAGGATCACTCCCCACTGCATATAGGCACGGTATTCACTAGCCGACATGCTCTTCACCAGCTGCTCAGCACCGGCTAGGAAATCAGGCTGTCCAACCACCAGTTCACGATAGTCATCGGCCTTCACACCCAGTGTTTCCATCTGCTGTGCCAGACGCAGGTGCGGATAGTTACGCTGGAACTCCTGCATGGTCATCTTGTTGTAGTTTGCCTCTACGTCGCGCAGTTCAGTTCTGCTCTTACTAACCTTTGCCAACGCTGTCTCCACCCTCATCACCTGATCCATCTTCTCCTTGGCACGCATCTCATCATAGCCAAAGAGGCGGAACATACGGTAGATATGCGAACGGTAAGCATCACGGATGCTGGTAGTAATCGAGTCGGTGTCCAGATAATACTCCTTCTGTCCCAAGGCGATACCACCCTGACTCACATTCAGGATATTGTTCTTACTGTCTTTCTCGTCGGCACCGAATCCGAAACGCATGAACTCCTGGTCGCCATACTGCAGCAGTCGCTGCTGAACAGCAAAGAGGTCATCTTTCGTTGCAGCCTGCTCCAGTTCCTTGAGGTAAGGCAGTACAGGAGCAACACCCTCGCGGTTACGACGCTTCTGGTCCATGGCGAGCTTGTAGAAATCGCCCAGTTTCTGCTCCACGGAGCCTTTCTGGTACTTCTTCTTTCCGCTGGTCAGGTCTTTCAGAATCGTATTGATTCGTTTGTTGTTATCCTCCTGCAGCTGGTCGAAGCTGCCGAAGCGTGAATAAGCAGCAGGCAGTGGATTCTTCTTCATCCAGCCGCCGCAGGCATACTGATAGAAGTCATTTCCTGGCTTCACCGTCTGGTTGAGATTGGTGATGTCAATACCTGACTTCAGTTGCTGTGCCTCAACGCCCATGGTGGCGGAGGCGATAAGCATGATGCTCATCATTGTTCTGATTTTCATTGTTGTATTGTTTTGTTGAATAGTATGGGCTTAATGGGCATAATAGGCTTTATAGGCCTATTGGGTAATTTGATCGAGTTCCTCGCAAAGGTGTTCCCAGCGCTCGGTTTCCTGATCAATGAGCTTCTTGATACTGGTGTACTCCGTCACGACAGTCATATCTGATGCCCCCTCAGGTGTACAGAGAATCGCATCCAGCTCTTTGATGCGGTCTTCCAGCTTCATGATCTTCTCCTCCTGCTCCTTGATGCTCTTCTCCACCCGCTTCACCTTCTTCTGCTGTTCCTTACGCTCCAGATAGGCGAGTTTGGAAGAGACATCAGTGGATACTTCTGAGGAGTGTGGAGTGTGGAGTGTGGAGTGAGAATTGCTTTGAGATTCTGTCTTCACTGAACTCTTGTTCTTGTCATCATTTCTCACTCCACACTCCTCATTCCTCACTCCACGAGATAACTCATCCAACGACGCTATCTGCTTACGGCGGAGGAAGTCGTAGATACCACCAAGGTGCTCTTTGACCATTCCGCCACCGAACTCATATACCTTCGTCACCAGACCGTCGAGGAACTCACGGTCGTGACTCACCACGATGACCGTACCGTCGAACGCCTTGATGGCTTCCTTCAGCACATCCTTCGACTGCATGTCGAGGTGGTTGGTGGGCTCATCGAGAATCAGCAGGTTCACCGGTTCGAGTAACAGTCGGATCATCGCCAACCTACTCCTTTCCCCACCGCTCAACACCTTCACCTTCTTATCGGCATTCTCTCCACCGAACATAAAGGCACCGAGTATATCATTGATTCTCAGACGGATATCTCCTTTCGCTACACGATCGATTGTATCAAAGACCGACAACGACTCATCCAACAGCTGTGCCTGATTCTGGGCAAAGTAGCCAATCTGTATGTTATGACCGATCTTCAGATTACCCGTAAAAGGAATCTCGCCCATGATACATTTCACCAGCGTGGATTTACCCTCACCGTTCTTTCCCACGAAGGCCACTTTCTCCCCTCGTTTGATGGTGAAGCTCACGTCTGTGAACACCGTATGTTCACCGTAGCTCTTCCCCACCTCCTCACAGATCACAGGATAATCACCACTGCGCAGACAAGGCGGGAACTTCAGTCGCATGGCACTGCGGTCAACCTCATCAATCTCAATAGGTACGATCTTCTCCAGCTGCTTGATCTTCTGCTGTACCTGCACAGCTTTCGTGGGCTTGTAACGGAAACGCTCAATGAAAGCCTTCATCTCGGCAATCTCCTTCTGCTGGTTCTCGTAGGCACGTATCTGCTGCTCCCGGCGTTCCTTCCTGAGCTGCACATATTCGTCGTACTTCACCTGATAGTCGATGATCTTCCCGCAGGAGATCTCCAGCGTACGGTTCGTTACATTATTTATAAAGGCACGGTCGTGACTCACCAGCACAACGGCTTTGGCCGATTGTATCAAGAACTGCTCCAACCACTGGATACTCTCAATGTCAAGATGGTTCGTGGGCTCGTCGAGCAAGAGCACATCAGGCTTCTGCAACAGGATCTTCGCCAGTTCGACACGCATGCGCCAACCGCCAGAGAACTCATTCGTAGGACGCTCCAGATCAGTGCGGGTAAAACCCAATCCCATCAGTGTACGCTCTATCTCCGCCTCGTAGTTCTCTGCTCCCATCATCAGGTAACGCTCATGCTCTTCCGTATAGCGCTCCACCAACGACATATACTCGTCAGACTCATAGTCGGTGCGGACAGACAGCTCGTTGTTCATCCTGTCGAGACGCTCCTTCAGCTGTATCATCCCCGCAAAGGCCTTCCGCGCCTCTTCCCTCACCGTGGTATCATCCTGCAGGATCATCACCTGCGGCAGATAACCGATGGTGGTATCGTTCGGTACAGACACCACGCCTGCTGTGGGACGCTGCTTCCCACACAGAATCTTCAGCAACGTCGATTTGCCCGCCCCGTTCTTACCCACCAGGGCAATGCGGTCACGGTCGTTCACGACGAAACTGGCGCCGGAAAAGAGCGGCACCACACTGAATTCCACGGTCAGACCTTCAACTGATATCATCTTTCATTCTCAATAAATCGTGCAAAAGTAATCATTTTCCACCATTCCCGCAAAAGGATATAGTGAAAAAAACTTACTGCATAGGAAATCCCCTCCTAACTTTAGGGTTTTTCCCATCCCGTTTTATGGATATTCCTTTTCAGGAGACAGATTCTTGATCTATCTTTGCAGCGAGAAAAGATAAGTAGAACCATTTAAAACCATACGATTATGAAAAAGTTTACTTCAATCATCACCCTGATGCTCATCGCAGCGATGGCATTTACTTTCACCTCTTGCGAGGACGAGTATATCGCCGATAACCTGAGCGGCGGTACTTTCTACGGAAAGACATGGCAGGGAACCATTCGTCAGTACTACCACGACCGTTGGGGTCTCACCGGAAACCACTACCGCACCGTGATGCAGTTCAATGGCGAAGGCTACACATCAGGTACTGGTTATGAGGTGGACTACGATCTCGACGATCCGTACGGAAGCTACTACTACTGCGAGTTCGACTGGAGTGTATATGGCGGCACCATCACCATCCGTTATGCGGATACCTATTATGATCCCGTATATATCTACGACTACTCGCTGAGCAGCAACTACTTCGAGGGATACTTCGATGATGGAACGGCATCAGACATCTCCTTCCGCCTGCATGCCATCAACAACTTCGACTGGGATCCTTACTGGTACGACTATGATTACTACGATTATTATTACTATGCCAAGCCGCAGACCCGCGCAGCTGGTGACAGCAAGCTGAAGACCGCTGCCAAGGGAGCGTTTGCAAAATGATATATACTCATGTTTATTAGGGATAGCATATGAAAGGAGGGGGTGACCACCAAGCGGGTCGCCCTCTCTGCTTTTTTGTCATCATCGTTTGGTCGTTTGGACAAAACACATTATCTTTGTCGTCGGAAACAAACATACTACGACATGAATCCATTCACCAAGAGAATAGCACAAGTATTAGGTCTTCCCGAAAAAGGGGTTGACAATACACTGGCGCTGCTGGAAGACGGCTGCACCATCCCTTTCATCTCCCGCTACAGAAAGGAGCGGACCGGAGGACTCGACGAGGTGCAGATCACCCGTATTGCCGATATGAACGACAAACTGAAGGAACTGGTCAAGCGGAAGGAAACCATCGTCAAGACCATTACCGAACAGGAGAAGATGACTGCCGAGCTGCAGAAACGCATTGATGACTGCTGGGACGCTACGGAGCTGGAGGATATCTACCTGCCCTTCCGACCCAAGCGCAGGACGAGGGCTTCCGTGGCGAAGGAACAGGGTTTGGAGCCGCTGGCCACTCTTCTGCTCATGCAGCGGGAGGCGAATCCCAAACAGGCTGCCCAACGGTTTGTGAAAGGTGAGGTGACTGATGTGGAGGCAGCCCTCAAGGGGGCGCAGGATATCATTGCAGAAATGGTGAGTGAGGACGAACGCAGTCGTAACATCGTACGCCAGTCGTTCCGCCGCAATGCGCTCATTACCAGTAAGGTGGTAAAGGCGAAGAAGGAAACGGAGGAAGCGGCGAAGTATTCCGACTATTTCGATTGGCACGAACCGCTCAAACGGTGTTCTTCCCACCGACTGCTGGCTATGCGGCGCGGGGAGAGCGAAGGTATTCTGAGAGTGAGTATCACCACCGATGATGACTTCTGCATCGATCGTCTGCAACGGAACTATGTTCGTGGCTACGGTAAGTGCCAGCGCCTGGTTAGCGAGGCCGTGGAAGACGGCTACAAGCGTCTGCTGGAACCCAGTATCGAGACCGAGTTTGCGGCCCTGAGCAAGGAACAGGCGGATGATGAGGCCATCCAGGTATTCACCTCCAACCTGCGCCAGCTACTGATGGATGCGCCGTTAGGACAGAAAAGGGTGATGGGTGTTGACCCCGGCTTCCGCACAGGCTGTAAGGTAGTGTGCCTTGATGCACAGGGTAACCTGCTGCACCACGAGGCTATCTTCCCCCATCCGCCTGTCAACCATCGTATGCAGGCCACCATGCACGTACAGAAAATGATAAATGACTACCATATCGAGGCCATTGCCATCGGTAATGGTACGGCCAGTCGTGAAACCAAGGAGTTCATGCAGGATGTCATCTCCTCCCTCCACACTCCTCCCTCCACACTCCACACTCCTCACTCCACAAGCAACACTCCACACTCCACACCCCCCACTCCACGAGTTTTTGTGGTGAGCGAAGACGGTGCCTCTGTCTATTCCGCTTCCAAGACTGCCCGCGAGGAGTTCCCCGATGAGGATGTAACGGTGCGTGGGGCAGTAAGTATCGGTCGCCGACTCATGGATCCTTTGGCCGAACTGGTGAAGATCGACCCGAAGAGCATCGGTGTAGGACAGTATCAGCATGATGTGGACCAAGGGAAGCTGAAGAGGAGTCTTGACCAGACCGTAGAGAGCTGTGTGAACCTCGTGGGCGTGAACCTGAATACCGCCAGTCATCACCTTCTTACCTACGTCAGCGGACTGGGTCCTACGTTAGCTAAGAACATCGTTGACTACCGCAGCGACAACGGTGCCTTTACCTCCCGTTCCCAACTCAAGAAGGTTCCCCGCTTAGGACCCGCGGCCTTTGAGCAGTGTGCTGGCTTCCTCCGCATCCCTGGAGCTGAGAACCCGCTCGATAACTCTGCCGTTCATCCCGAACGCTATCACCTGGTGGAACAGATGGCCAAGGACCAGCATTGCACCGTCAAACAACTCATTGAGGAGAAAAACAGAAGGGAGGCCATCGATATCCATCAGTATGTGACCGACGAGGTGGGAATCCCCACACTGACGGATATCATGAAAGAGCTGGAGAAACCCGGAAGGGACCCCAGAGAACAGGTGGAGGTATTCGAGTTCGACCCGAATGTGAAAGAGGTAGACGACCTGGAGGAAGGGATGATCTTACCAGGTATCGTGACGAACATCACCAACTTCGGCGCCTTTGTGGACATTGGTGTACATCAAGACGGATTGGTGCATATCTCTCAGTTAGCCAATAAGTTCGTGAAAGATCCTAACGAGGTTGTTCACCTGCATCAGCATGTGAAGGTGAAGGTGGTGGAAATAGACAGAAGGAGAAACCGCATCTCACTCACCATGCGTATATAACGCTCCATAGTTCCCCTCCTCATGGAGGGGTCAGGGGTGGCTTCAATTCCGAATAGGAAGTCTGCGCCACAACCAGTTGGGAATCATTCGCCAGAAAGGCACCAGCAGACGGTAACGCCAATCGATAACCCGTACATGGCGCTGCTGTTGTATGGCGTGTAGGATTTCCTTGGCCACCTGGTCAGCATCCATCAGCAAAGGATACTTCTTCCCGTCGCCCAGCAGCGGCGTATCCACGAAACCGGGTCGGATATCCGTAAAGCGAATGGGTAGTTCCCGCATGTTGGCCTGTTGCTCTAACGACTGGATATACACGTTCTGGAAAGCCTTGGTGGCGCTGTACGACGGGGCGGCACCTAATCCCTTTGTTCCTGCAATCGAAGAGATGACCGCAATATGACCGCCCTGATGATCGGCCATATACGTAAAGACGGTGTCCACCATCCGCGTGAATCCCAAAGCATTGGTCATCACCGTCTTCCGTTCCACCTCCTCATCCAGCAGCATGTTCTGCTTTCCGATTCCCGAAGCATGGAAATACAAGTCAACACCCCCCACCTTATCGATGAGTTCCAGCAGTCGCTGGGGCGCATCATCCGTCATCACGTCAATCTGCATCACCTCCACCCTGCCGGGGAAGGATTCTGCCAGTTCGTTCAGCGCATCCATTCTTCGTGCGGCCACACCTACATGCCACCCTTCTTTCAGTAGCATCTCGCTCACTTTCCGCCCCATGCCAGATGAGGCTCCCAACACAATTGCCTGTTTCATGATAGGGCAAAAATACAAAAAAATGACGAAAGAAGGCGCTATTTGGCCTTTTTTTTGAAAAATAACGGCTCATACATGACTGTTATCAACTTTTTTGTCTATCTTTGCAAAGAATTGGCTATGCCTTTTTTGTTTTATAATCACGATGTTTAACAAGATGTCATAAAACGTATATGAAAAATTTCTTTTTGAATGTGCTCGCCACAGTGGTGGGCATCTTGGTGTTTTTGCTGTTGATCGGCTTCTTTGGTGTAATGAGTATCGTAGGTATGGTAGCCTCTACCGATGCCACGACCAAGGTGAAGGACAATAGTGTGTTGGTATTGAAAATGGATGGTTCGCTGGAAGAGCGGGCTGAAGACAATATCATGACCCAACTCTCCGGCGTGGTGGGTCAGACCATCGGTCTTGAGGAAACCCTCAACGCCATCAAGAAAGCTAAGGAGAATGACAATGTGAAAGGTATCTATATAGAAGGAGGAATGTTCAGCGGAATCCCTGCCTCCACGCAGGAGCTGCGCGATGCGCTCGTCGATTTCAAGAAAAGCGGAAAGTGGATCGTAGCCTATGCCGACCAGTATTCGCAGAGCTCATATTACCTGGCCAGTGTGGCCGATAAGATCTGGCTGAACCCGCAGGGTATGATAGATTGGCACGGTCTGGCTTCTCAGCCCTACTACCTGAAGGACCTGCTGGAGAAGTTCGGTGTGAAGGTGCAGCTGGCCAAGGTGGGTGCTTACAAGAGTGCACCCGAGACCTATACCTCCGACCACATGAGTGAGCCCAACCGCGAACAGATCACGGCGTATATCACAGGCATCTGGGACACCATGCTGAATGATGTCTCCGCCAGTCGTAAGATCAGTAAGGAAACCCTGAACACCCTTGCCGACGGTATGGTGATGCTCGACGACCAGCAGGCTTACCTCAAGAACAAGCTGGTTGACAAGCTGCTCTATAGTGAGGAAGTGAAAGGCGAAGTGAAGAAACTGCTGGGCATTGATGAGGACAAGGACATCAACCAGATCAATGTGGAGCAGATGCAGAACGTGAAAGAGAAACGCAAGGGCGATGAGATTGCCGTCTATTATGCCTATGGTAGTATTGTAGATGACAGAGGAACGGGTTCCTTGGGTTCAACCGACCATCTGATTGTGGGTAAGGAAGTGAGCAAGGACCTTGAGAAGCTGGCTTCCGACGATAAGGTGAAGGCCGTCGTACTGCGCGTCAACAGCGGCGGTGGTTCTGCCTATGCTTCTGAGCAGATCTGGCATGCTGTCATGAACCTCAAAGCCAAGAAGCCGGTCGTTGTATCCATGGGTGGCATGGCTGCCTCTGGTGGTTATTATATCAGCTGTCCGGCCAACTGGATCGTGGCTGAGCCTACCACCATTACGGGTAGCATCGGTATCTTTGGTATGTTCCCCGACTTCAGCGGTCTGCTTACGCAGAAGCTGGGTGTAAAGTTCGACGAGGTGAAGACCAACAAGAACGCTGGCTTCGGCACCATGGCCCGTCCGTTCAACGAGGAAGAGATGGGTTATCTCAATGCCTATATCGACCGTGGCTATAAGCTGTTCCGTAAGCGTGTGGCCGATGGAAGAAAGCAGAGTCCCGAAGCCATCGAAGAGATAGCACAAGGTCATGTATGGCTGGGCAAGGACGCCCTGGGCATCAAGTTGGTTGACCAGCTTGGTAGTATCGATGATGCCGTGAAGAAAGCAGCCGAGCTGGCCAAGCTCGACCAATACTTCACCTCTTCCTATCCCGGTGAGGTGGACGTCTTCGACCAGATCATGAACAGCATGTCTGACACCGGTGGTAACTACCTCGATGCGAAGATGCGTGCCACCTTGGGCGATTTCTACGAGCCGTTCATGCTGATCAAGAATATCGACAAACAGAATGCCATCCAGGCAAGATTACCGTTCTATCTGAATATCCGATAACCATGGAAGGTGATTTCATCAAGATACGCGAATGGCTGCTGCCCGTCAGCTGGCTCTACGGTATCGGTGTAAGATTCCGCAACCAGCTGTTTGAGATGGGCGTGCTGAAAAGCCGTTCCTTCAAGACCCCCATCATCTCGGTGGGGAACATCACAGTGGGCGGCTCTGGCAAGACACCGCATGTAGAGTATCTGGTTCGTCTGCTTCAAAACAAGACGAAGGTGGCAGTACTCAGCAGGGGTTACAAGCGCAAGAGCTCGGGCTATGTGCTGGCCGACAAGGACTCCACGTCGCGTATGATTGGTGATGAGCCTTACCAGATGAAGAAGAAGTATCCTGATATCTATGTCGCCGTTGACAGGAACCGTTGTCATGGCATCGATCGTCTCACAGGCGACGAGGAGACAAAGAACACCGACGTGGTGCTGCTTGACGATGCCTTCCAGCATCGCTACGTCAAGCCCGGCATCAATATCCTGCTGGTTGACTACCACCGTCTGATTATCTACGACAAGCTGTTACCCGCCGGTATGCTGCGGGAGCCCAAGCAGGGTAAGAACCGTGCTGATATCGTGATCGTCACGAAATGTCCGCGCGACCTCAAGCCTATGGAGTTCCGCGTGCTCACCAGGGCCATGAACCTCTATCCTTATCAGAAGCTGTTCTTCACCACACTGAAATACAATAAGCTGAAACCGCTGTATTATGGTGAAGACAAACCGCTGAGCGACATCCATTCGGATATGAATATCCTGCTGCTCACAGGTATCGCCTCACCCAAGCAGATGATGATCGACCTGGAGCCTTACACCAAGAATATCACGCCGCTCACCTATCCCGATCATCATCGTTTCAAGAAGAAGGATATCGAGCTCATCAACGACACCTTCGCTGCTATGCCTGAACCCAAGATGGTGATCACCACCGAGAAAGACAATGCACGACTGTTTGGTGTGGAAGGACTATCCGACGAGGTAAGACAGCATATCTACATGCTTCCCATCGAGGTGGAGTTCATGCTGGATCAACAAGAAGAGTTTAACGAAAAGATCATTGGCTATGTACGAAAAAATTCAAGAAACAGCATCCTGGCTAAAGCAAAGGATGAGCACAAGTCCAACAACCGCGATCATTCTGGGAACGGGCCTCGGACAATTAGCTTCAGAAATAACTGATACGTATGAGTTTCCTTATTCAGAGATTCCCAACTTCCCTGTATCAACGGTAGAGGGTCATTCCGGGAAGCTCATCTTCGGAAAGCTTGGCAACAAGGATATCATGGCCATGCAGGGGCGTTTCCACTTTTATGAAGGCTACTCCATGAAAGAGGTCACCTTCCCCATCCGCGTGATGTACGAGCTGGGCATCAAGACCCTCTTCGTGAGCAACGCGTCGGGCGGCATGAATCCCTCGTTCAAGATCGGCGACCTGATGATCATCACCGATCATATCAATTTCTTCCCTGAACACCCGCTGCGTGGGAAGAACTTCCCTACGGGTCCGCGATTCCCCGACATGCACGAGCCGTACGACCTCGCTTTGATTGCCGAGGCCGACAAGATTGCTCAGGAGAAGGGCATCTATGTGGTGCATGGTGTGTATGTAGGCGTACAAGGACCTACCTTCGAGACACCGGCCGAATACAGGATGTACCGCACGCTGGGTGGTGATGCGGTAGGCATGAGTACCGTTCCTGAGGTCATCGTGGCCCATCACTGCGGCATCAAGACCTTCGGTGTGTCGGTCATCACCGACCTCGGTGGCTTCGACGTACCAGTAGCCGTGAGTCATGAGGAGGTACAGGAAGCTGCTAACAAGGCCCAGCCACTCATGACCGAGATCATGCGAGAGATGATCAACAGGGCATAACAATAGAAAGAATCAAAACATGGATATAGCTAAAATCGGCGAGTTCGGTCTCATCGACCGACTCACCGAAGGAATCAAACCCCAAAACACGTCCACCCTGAAAGGAGTGGGCGACGACTGTGCTGTGATGCACTATCCCGATTCGGAGGTACTGGTAACCACCGACATGCTCATGGAGGGCGTGCACTTCGACCTTACCTATATCGACCTCCAGCACTTAGGGTATAAGTCGGCCATGGTGAACATCTCTGATATCTTCGCCATGAACGGCATACCTCGTCAGATGACGGTCAGTCTCGCGCTCAGCAAACGGTTCTCTGTAGAGGACATGGAGCAGTTCTACAGCGGACTGCGCATGGCGTGCGACAAATGGAACGTTGACATTGTGGGAGGCGACACCACGTCGTCGCTCACGGGAATGGCCATCAGCATCACCTGTATCGGCGAGGCGCGCAAAGAGGATATCGTGTATCGCAGCGGCGCCCAGGACACTGATCTGGTCTGTGTCAGCGGCGACCTCGGTGCGGCCTATATGGGACTCCAGTTGCTGGAGCGTGAAAAGACCGTCTATTACCAGCAGATCGACGAGCTCAACCAGAAAATAAAGGCGGCCAAGGCCGACGGCTCCTATGAGCAGAAAAAGGAGATGTTCCAGAAACAGTGGGCGCTCACCAAGGATTTCCAGCCCGACTTCTCAGGAAAGGAGTATCTGCTGCAGCGCCAGCTCAAGCCTGAGGCACGCGGGGACATCATCCAGCAGCTGCGCGAGGCTAATATCCGTCCTACGGCCATGATGGACATCAGCGACGGTCTTTCCAGCGAGCTGCTGCACATCTGCAAGCAGTCGGGCACAGGATGCCGCATCTACGAGAAGAATATACCTATCGACTACCAGACAGCCGTGATGGCCGAGGAGCTGAACATGAACGTCACCACCTGCGCCATGAACGGAGGTGAGGACTATGAGCTGCTCTTCACCGTGCCCATCGGTGACCATGAGAAGATCGAGGCCATGGAAGATGTGAAACTCATCGGTCACATCACCCGCAAGGAACTCGGCACCATGCTGGTCAGCCGCGACGGTCAGGAATTTGCAATCACTGCACAAGGGTGGAACCCTTTGAAAGATTAGAGATGAGGGATGAGAGATAAGGGATGAGAGCGGATGGCGTTTGTTACTAAACGTTAAATGAGGGAAGTTTTCATGGAAAAGTTTTTTCCATTCAAGAAAATATTGTACCTTTGCACCCGCTAATCAAAACCAATGGTGCCATAGCTCAGTTGGTAGAGCAACGGACTGAAAATCCGTGTGTCCCCGGTTCGATTCCTGGTGGTACCACTCCTCCTTTCATTTGGCCCCTGTCAGTGATTCGTCGCTGCAGGGGCTTCCTCATTTTAATAACTCGTTAATAACTAATTTAATAACCGTAACTTAACCTGATTTATGAACAAGAAAACTGTTATTTCCATGGTCGTCCTGACCATGATGAGCGCACTCCCCACATGGGCTTGGAAGGGCGACATTGTCGTCAGCACCCCCAAAACCTCATTGGTTCTCCATGCCAACGAAGGTGGTTCGCTGCGTTTCTCCTATTTCGGCGAGAAGCTAACATCGAACGAAATCAGTCAGCTAAAGGGTACCAGCATGGACCTGAACCAAGCGGCCTACCCCGCCTTCGGTCAGCACGATATGCTCGACCTGCCCGCCATTCAGGTGCTGCATGCCGACGGCCAATGGACACTCTACCCCACTGTCGATGATGTAACGACGCAGACTGAGGGGAACGCCACCGTCACCACCATCACCATGACCGACAAGCAGTATCCCGTTACGCTGAAGGTGTTCTACAAAGCCTACAGCACCGTGGATATGATCGAGACATGGACCGAGATTACGCACCGTGAGAAGAAAGCCATCACCCTGAAACGCTACGACTCCGGTCATCTGGCCATTCCGCAGGGTAACCTCTATATGATTCACATGCATGGTAACTGGAACTCTGAGACCTACCCCACCTGCGAGCCCATCAACCCCGGACTGAAGGTGATTCGCAATACCGACGGTGTGCGCAATGCCCATAACGATGCGCCTGAGATGATGCTCTCGCTCGACGGGAAGCCGCAGGAGAACAAGGGGCGTGTCATCGGTGCTGCCCTCTGCTGGAGCGGAAACTATGAGCTGCGTGTGAACAACTCCAGCGATAACCGCTACGCCCATTTCTATGCAGGCATCGACCCCCAGACCACCGAGTATATCCTCGAGCCCAAAGAGGTGTTCACCACACCTAAGCTCGCCTTCACCCTCTCTAACGAGGGCATGAGCGGCGTTTCCCGTAACTTCCACCGTTGGGCACGCTATGAGGGCTGGCTCCATCAGGGCGACCAAACGCGTAAGATCTTGCTGAACTCATGGGAAGGGGTGTACTTCGACATCAACGAGGAAGGAATGTTCCAGATGATGGAGGACATCAAGAGCATGGGTGGCGAGCTCTTCGTCATGGACGATGGCTGGTTCGGCGATAAATACCAGCGTAACGACGATGTGACCACCTTGGGCGACTGGATGGTCGATAAGAAGAAACTGCCCAACGGCGTGGCCTCACTGGTAAGGAAAGCCAAGAGCTTGGGCATTGAGTTCGGTATCTGGATAGAACCCGAGAGCTCCAACACCAAGAGCGAGTTCTTTGAGAAACATCCCGACTGGGTGCTGCAGGAGAAGAACCGCGACCTGAAGCTGGGACGCGGAGGCACACAGATGCTGCTCGACCTCTGTAACCCGAAGGTGCAGGACTTTGTCTTCAGGGTGGTTGACGACCTGATGACCGAGAACCCTGAGATCTACTACATCAAATGGGATGCAAACTGCGCCCTGCAGAACTTCGGCAGTAACTACCTGCCCGCCAACAAACAGAGTCATCTGTACATCGAATACCACCGCGGACTCATCAAGACCTTACAGCGCATCCGCGCCAAATATCCCAAGCTGGTCATCCAATGCTGCTCCAGCGGTGGCGGAAGAGTGAACTACGGTCTGCTGCCCTACTTCGAGGAGTTCTGGACCAGCGATAACAACGATCCCTACCAGCGTGTGTTCATCCAGTGGGGAACCAGCTATTTCTTCCCCTCCAACGCCATGGCACAGCACATCGCCCACTCTCCCTATTGGAACACCGGGCGCACCACACCTATCAAGTACCGCACCGATGTGGCCATGTCAGGACGACTGGGTATGGAGCTGCAGCCGCGCAAGATGACCGATGAGGAACGTGAGCAGAGTCGCCGCGCCATCAACGACTACAAGCCGCTGCGCGAGCTCATCCAGTTGGGAAACCTCTACCGTCTCATCTCCCCCTACGACAACGAAGGTATTGCCTCGCTGATGTACACCAACGATGCCCAGTCGAAGGCCGTGCTCTTTGCCTATCGCGTACAATACTTATATAACATGAAAACGCCACGCATCCATCTGGCTGGTCTTGACGCCACCAAGAACTATCGGTTGCGCGAGCTCAATGTGAAGGTAGGCAGCGAGCCCTCACCCCTCAACAACAAGGTGTTCAGCGGTAAGCTCCTCATGGAGCAAGGACTCTACCTCCCCTTGCTGAAAGACTATAACAGCTGTGTGTTCGAACTCACTGCTGAATAAGAACAACGAACCCCGCGATTCCACTCGCGGGGTTCTTCATTATCTTTTCTTGTCAAACGTCATATTCCCCATGAACGATATGGGGTCGCGGTTATACGAAGTGACGTCGAGTGTGGAACTACCGTTTTCAAACACCTCCAGGATGTAACGGTACTCCTCCTCATCGTTGTACACACCCATAATCACGCGGTACATGCCTGCCTTTACCTGATAAGCCTCATAGGCGGTGATACGACCGATGAAGTTCAGTCCTTTGCCACCACCATAGGGCACCATTCTCACCTCACCGAAATACGGCAGATAAGAAACCACACTATCACCATAAAGCTCGAAGGAATAGTCGCTGGTCAGGTGGCGACTCACTCCGCGGAACGGATGCATCGACTTCATGCTTACCACAAACTGCCTGTTCTCGATGCCCTCTCTCACCTTCTGGCTCACCCATTGGCCATACTCCTCTTTCGTCACTTTCTGTCCATCGATGGTATAAGAAGCGCAGGATACCATCAACAACCCCATGACAAATACTACAATAATCTTTTTCATACGGTTAGTGTTTAATTAGGTTATCGTTTCGATGGCAAATATAATAATTATCATTGAAACATCCAAGTAATTTTGAAAAAAGTTGATGGCATACTCACACAGCTCTGTACCATCACACAGAAATTTTTCTTTTATTATCCGCAATCCGAATGTTCGTTTTAGTCCTGAAAGAAATTAGAATAATTAGAATAATTATCCCAGAAATACTATTTGAACACTTATAATCAGGTTTTCCGTTCTAAAAATATTGGTCCCTTGGTTCCTTGGTCTTTAATATTATTTGTTCTTTTGTTCTTTGGTCTATAAAAATATGTTCTTATGTTATTATGTCTAAACCGTTCTTCTGTCTAACCTTTGGTCGACTTTACAATACCGAGGCCTTTTTGATACTTTTCTCCAAAGTATCTTTGATATACGCATTGATCGTTAGTCCGGCTTGACGGGCCAGCATGGCAATTTGACGATGAATGGATGGAGTTAGCCTCACGTTCAGAACCCCCGAATAACTTTTGTCTGGTTCTATTCCTTCTTCTTCGCAATAGGCCAGATAATCATCAACAGCTTCGTGGAAGGCTTCGGTGAGTTCCTTGACGCTTTCACCTTCAAAATTCACCAAGCCATTAATGCCTTCAATCTTTCCAAAAAACACCTGATCTTTCTCGCTATAGGCAACAGAACCCAAGTATCCTTTATAAGTCATTGTATTCATATTCGTTCCTCCTTTATTTTATTAAGCCTGCTTCTTTTAATTCTTCATATACCTGCTTCATGGCGTATTGCTTCACGATATTGCCAGGATGAGGCTTATGTAACATAATAGGGCGTTTGTCTCCATTTTTGAATATCAGTCGAGAGCCGGAAGTTTTGCCTTTATTGCTCTTCTCGTAGCCGTATCCTTCCAATAATCGCTGTAACTCATCGAAGGTAAAATCCGATGGCATCTTCAGGAAACGTTCTCTTAATTTCTCTTTAGTACCCATTTGTAACTGGAATTTGGTTGCAAATGTAACTATTTTCCAGTTACTATCCAAATATAATGATTGTTTTTTTAGATATTTGTGTTAACTTCTATGTTATTACCTTTGTCCTTTGGTTCTTTGGTCTATAAAAAACATTGGTCCTTTGGTTCTTTGGTCTATAAAAAATAGTCCTTTTGTTATTATGTCTAAAAAGTTCTTCTGTCAAAAATATAGGTGGAATGAAAAAAAGCATTATCTTTGTAGTCGAAAGAAAATAAGTATGTCAAAAAGAAGAGAAATAAGAAATAGTACAGCTGAGTTCCTGATCTTTCAGATAGAAGGGAAGGAACAAGGAGTAGAAGTTTATTACAAGGATAAAACAGTATGGTGTACGCAGAAAGCTATGGCCATGCTGTTTAATTGTGACAGAAGTGTCATTACCAAGCATCTTGGAAATGTGTTTGAGTCAGCAGAACTGGAAGAATCGCAAGTATGTGCAAAAATTGCACATACTGCATCTGATGGTAAAATCTATAACACGAAGTTCTACAACCTCGATGCTGTTATCAGCGTAGGCTATCGCGTGAATTCTATCCGTGCTACGCAGTTCCGCCAATGGGCTACGAGTGTATTACGTGATTATGCTATTCGTGGTTATGTGCTTGACAGAAAGCGCATGGAGAATGGTACATTCCTGGATGAGGACTACTTCGAGCATCTGTTAGCAGAGATCAGGGAAATACGCCTGTCCGAGCGCCGCTTCTATCAGAAACTGACAGATATATATGCTACAGCCGTAGACTATAATCGTGATGCTCCTACCACAAAGTTGTTCTTTAAGATGATGCAGAATAAAATGCACTATGCAGTTCATGGACATACGGCTGCAGAACTAATAGTGGAGCGTGCTGATGCGGAGCAGGAACATATGGGGTTGACTTCATGGGAGAATGCGCCTAACGGCAAGATTGTGAAGACGGATGTGTCGATAGCCAAGAACTATCTGAAGCAAGTGGAACTGGCAGACATGGGCCAACTTGTAAATGGTGTGCTCGAATTAGCAGAACGCATGGCCAAACGTCATATCCCCATGACAATGGAGGACTGGGCCAAACAGATAGATGCGATTTTGGCAGCTGGTGGTAATAAAGTACTGCAGAATACAGGTAAAGTGACTGCAGAAGAGGCCAAGGAACATGCTGAGACGGAATTTGAGAAATACCGCATTATCCAAGATCGTTTATTCCAAAGCGACTTTGACAAATTCTTAGGCGAACTGCCGTTTATTGATAAATAGTAGAGCTTTATACATTAAACATTAAGCATTAAACATTAATTTTTTCCTTTGGTTCTTTGGTCTTAAAAAAATATGTTCTTATGTTATTATGTCTAAAAAGTTCTTCTGTCTAAACCGTTCTTATGTCTAAAAGTGGAATTGTTTTCTATTCTATTGAAAAAAACTCAAAAATACTTGGATTATTCAGAAGGAATGTTTATCTTTGGCTTCGCCGAAGATACTTTCGTTAACTACGTTTTCCTCTGTCACGACTCGGCCAAACATGCAAGCATGATGGCTCTCGCTGCTCCATCGGTTCGGAAAAACAAAAAAAAACAAGATTTTCTTTGGTTTTTCCCTCACTTAATCGTATCTTTGCACTGTCAGAACGAAAGTTTTGACTACGCCGCTGAGTGCGGGGAGCAAGACCTGATCGACACTACTCCATTTAAAAGTCACCTTTGGGTGACTTTTATTTTTCATATCTTCTACGAAATACGCGATTAAAATCTGGACTTTGCACTTGGATTCTGTTTACTGGTAACACCTTCTTTCCTTTAAATATCAACACTTCTAATGCCTCCTGATTTGTTTCAAAATAGCTTTTTATATCTGATGCGAGCAATCGCGCATTATAACATTTATTCAATATGTCCTTTTGTTCTTTGGTCTATAAAAAACATTGGTCCTTTTGTTCTTTTGTTCTTTGGTCTAAATAAAAATATGTTCTTATGTTATTATGTCTAAAACGTTCTTATGTCTAATTCGTAAAATCCCCCAACATACCCCGTAAACCTCTTGAAACGCCCGTGTACAAAGGGTTTGACCAACGGGATATGTTGTTCAAACATATCCCGTTCATGTACCGTACATACCCCGTAGATCTCACCCTTCTCATCTCTTACGCCGCCTTCTGCAACACCAGTTTGTAAAAGGGAACATGCTCACGCAGCACATGCTCCACCCCCATCTTCTTCATGGCAAGGCCCAGCTGAATCCTTGTACTCCTGTCACTCTTTACTGAGGGGTACTCCTGCTGGATCTCCCTGAGGATATCCCCGCAGTTCATGTATTTCGGCAACTCCCCTTCCTTCGGCAGACGGAAGGTGGCATTTACGATCTCGGCTATGTCCTTCTGTTCCATGTAGTTCAGGTTGAGCTCCTGGATTCGCTTCACCTCCGCAGGGGTGAACCAATAGGGCGCTTTCAGCTCTATCAGCTCATGGAGCACCTGCGCATACAGCTGCCCGTAGTCAATCTCCCCCGTGTTGTCAATCAGCTGGTCTTTGGGAACCGTCAGACAGATGTACCGTCGGCTGCCCGTGGCATCGGTCAGCGGGTGCGGATTGTTCGTCGTGGCCACGAAAGAGGCATAGCGGGGCCTGTCTTCCTGACTGCATCCGAAGATGGGTCTTCCGTTCACCTTGCTCTTCGACAGCGTCTGCTTCAGCGCAGGATGCTGACTCGGTCTTATGGCATCCAGCTCATCCAGGTTCACCAGCAGGTTGTTCGTCAGCGCCATCTCCTTGTCGAACTTGTTCGACAGGTTCAGGTGGTCGAGGTAGTACTGCCTGAGATGCGGAGGAAGGATCCTTGCCACGAAGGTCGTCTTACCGCAGCCCTGAGAACCGATCAGCGTGGGTACGCACTCGTTTCCGTGGATGGTATCCATCTGCAGCCAGTGAGCCACGGCCGAGCGCAGCCAGGTGGCCAGATAGCCGTGCTGCTCGCTGCTGATACCGGGTAACCTGCCGAACAGTGCTGCCACATGGTTCTGTCCGTCCCACTGGGGCAGGTGCCCGAGGAAGTCCTTTACAGGATCGAATGCGGGTACCTCCTCGGAGTTGATCAGCTCCATGATCTCTGCCTTCGGACTCCCCTTCTCCATGACAGCCTCACGCTTGGCCCTGATCACGATGCTGTTGAGGGCCGCCTGCGTGAGCGTCCTGTAAACAGGCTCTTCGGCAGGCAGTGCTGCAAACTCCACCTTCCCGCTCAGCACATTGCGGCGGAAGAGGTAATTGTCTTGTAGGAACAACTCGGTTGCGAGTGTGTTTTCCTGTGTGTTACTCATGGTGTTGCCACCCATCATAGTCGTGTCATTCATAAATGGTAATAAAAGATTAATTGTTAATAATTGTTAGTAGCGCTGACACTCCAGGTTACCCCTTCATGTTTTGCGCCTGCAAAGGTACGAAAAAAATCCGGGATGACCAAAAAACCGCCCCTCATAGCGTGCAAAAATCTGTTAACAAACCACTCCTTTTCTGTTAAAAAACACTGAACGCCGTAAACGCTCCCAGCGTTTGACGTTCCCGCTATCAGCGTTTGACGTTCCCACTATTGGCGTTTGAGGCACTTTTCACCAGAAACTGCCATAGTTTCTAACGCAAACTGCCATAGTTTCTCCTAGAGAATGACGTACTCTCTCATAGAGAAGATGGCTAAAGGCACACAGATCATGACCATCTTCACAGATTTCCGCATTTCCGTTTCTTTTCCGTTTCTTCTGTTGTAGAAAACGATAAAGGGTATTTGTGGGTTAGATCTACGGGACATGTTAGGGATATGTTAGGGATATGTTTGACCAACATATCCCGTTGCTCAAACCCTTTACACATCGGCATTTCAAGAGATTTACGGGAAATGTTGCGGGAAACGTCACTCTTTTGTATGAATTCAAAGGGTGATTTGATAATAACAATGGGGTAAAACCATAAGGAATAAGGGAACAAACAACTGCTTTTTCATCGTTCGCCTATACCCAAACGATCGTGTGGCTATACCCAAACGATCTGTCGCCTATACCCAAATTGAAACGTCATTTTAAATTTATTGTACCCATCCTGCTGAATGTACCGATGTTCCAAGGCATCCGCATCCATTCGGGCAACACCGCCGAAGACACAGAGGGATGTATTCTTCTGGGGGAGAACCAATCAAAAGGCATGGTATTCAAATCCCGCTACTGGGTGGCACAGCTGATGAATCTGATTGATGACGCCAAGGTTAGGGGTGAAAGAGTGTGGATCAACATTGAATAGTCTGATAAAGAGAGCTGGCAAACGCCGGCTCTCCTTTTTCCCTTATTTGTTACTTTTCTTTGTGTATTAACAATTATTACCCGTATTTAAGTATGTCCATATTTTCTGTTAAGGTCTTTGGATTGTTTTTAATACGAGTCACATTTTATTAACTTTGTGGCTGATTACAACTTAAACTTGTGAAAATGGCTGACAGGAGTATTATCCAACTTCATATGCTGGCAACAGATACTTTCGAGTTTTTCGGTTCGCCAGCCGCCCTCTTCGACCGCTATACGGCAGAAGACTTACTAATTGCACAGAAATCGCTAAATAACTATTTCAGTAAATGTGGCGACGAGCCCAAGGTGTACCGCAATGCTGTTTGTGAGATCCGCAAGGGAGTGCTAATTACCAAGGAGAGTAATAGAGGTAGGAAAAAAGAGTATTAATCATGGCGAAGACGATACATACTGTACTTTATGACGACGTGCTTGATGGCTCAAGGATCATCACGATGGATAATTGTGTATGTCAACTTTATGACATCAAGCGTGAATACGACGCACTTCTTCGCGAAAGCAAAGAAGATTTGTCAAAACCTGCTTTGTATATCCTGCTGAATAGAGGGGAACGAAAAGCTTACATCGGTGAGACGGATGATTTTCTTCAGCGCATAGCCTCCCATAATGCCAAAAAGGGATTCTGGGACGAGGCCTTGGCGTTTATGGCTAACGACAATTCACTGACAACTACTGAAGTTCGTTATCTGGAATCATTGTCCTATGAGATTGCCAGGAATGCCAATTCTTACAATTTGTCGGAAAACACTCAGGTACCCAAGAAACCTTATGTGCAAAAACATTTGGAGTATAAGATTAAGGATTTCTTCAAGTATGTTACGCTACTGACCAAGTTTGTGGGATGTGATTTGTTTGAGAAGAATCGTAGTGCCCAGCAAGGAATGCAACCTGTTCACAAGCCTATTAAGATAGACTTAGACGTTAAGGCTGAAGACTTGCAGGGCAGAGTCTCAATTCGTCTAAACGGCACAGCATACAAGACCAAAGGAATGATGGGTTATGCCATTGTAAAGGAGTTTCTGAAAGCACATCCCCAAACAACCATCGAAGAGTTAAAGGATATATTTCATAATGCTTTGCTGGGCAGATGGGGCGCGTGGAACTTTATTGAGGATGATATTGAAGCAGCTCGTAACTTGAAGGAAGAGACATCGATGTATAGACATCTGCTGAAAGAAGAGTATATTCTGACCAGCGGCGATGGCGTGAGATTTGTTGTTTCCAACCAGTGGGAAAAGGCTAATGTCCTTAATCTTTTGCAGATTGCTAAGAATGAGGGCTGGAGTTATGAGATCATTAAATAAATAAAAAAGTATGATAACAGAAGAACAAAAAAGGCAAATTATTGAAAGTGGGAAAACCTTCTTTCGTGAAATAATCATTCCAAATCATTTGAAGAACATGGAAAAATTGCATTTAAGCAGTTTTACCATCAATCCTTTCTTAGTGAATTATTTGGCATCTTTTCTATGTGGTAATACTGAACCAGAATCATTGGCCAAAGCCTTGCTTTATCCAAGAATTCTTGGCACAAGCATTAATACAAGTTTCGGTCAGAACGTTCAAATCTTCGTGTCGCAGATGGCTACATCTGCTGGCTCGGCATCAGGAATTGACGGTATTGACATTGAATTTATTGACGCACTTGACGGGAGAAAGAAATATTGCCAATGTAAGGCAGGACCGAATACCATTAATAGTCCGGATGTCGCAACAATAATGGGGCATTTCGGCCATTTACAAAACAAAGCCCGCTTAGACAGACTTCCTCTGCAAATAGATGATATGATTGTAGGTGTCCTTTATGGTGAACCGGATGAACTTTCAGCTAATTACAAAAATATCGACAAGACTTATCCTGTTTATTGCGGTGCTGAGTTTTGGGAACATGTGACTGGAGATAAACAGTTCTATCATCGGCTGACAAAAGCATTCGGAGAGGTAGTAGAAGAAGATGGAGTAGATGCTCGTATTCACCTTTCAGAAAAAATAGAAGAACTTGCTAACGAGATTCGTCAAAAGGGAGGTCTTTAATGTCTATATTCTTATCTGCAACAAACTTAGCCGACTTGACTGGAACCTCACTCGCTACAGCGCAGAAGTGGGGTGAAAGTGGCGTATATCCATATCACAAGAACGAGAAGGGAAAAGATGGATTCTACATGGAGGAACTGACCGATGTGGAACCCGTTCGAATGATGCTTGAAACCAACTGGGATGAAGAGTTTCATGTGGCGCCCCTCCGTGCCTATACATCCGTGGAATTGTTTGCGGGTGCTGGAGGTTTGGCACTTGGCATGCATCTGGCAGGTTTCCGTCATGTTCTTCTGAACGAGATGGACGCTATGGCATGTCAGACACTCAGGCGCAATCATCCCGAATGGAATGTTCTGGAAGGTGACATTCACAAGGTCGATTTTACTCCGCTCCGAGGTATGGTTGATTTCCTTTCAGGCGGTTTCCCATGCCAGGCTTTTTCATATGCTGGCAAGAAAGGCGGACTGAACGACACTAGGGGTACATTGTTCTTTGAACTTGCCCGTGCCGTCCGTGAAATTCAGCCTAAAGTCTTTATGGGTGAGAACGTGAAAGGACTGCTATCTCATGATGACGGACGAACGCTGGAGGTTATCCGTAACGCAATTTCCGAACTTGGCTATACGCTAGTTGAACCGCGAGTGCTGAAAGCAATCATGTATCAAGTTCCTCAGAAACGTGAACGACTCATACTGATAGCTATCCGTAACGACATTTATCAGATGGGCGTACGTTTCAAGTGGCCAGATCCCTATCGTCGAATCATGACCCTTCGCGATGCCTTCTATGGTGGTGAGCTGTTCGAGAAAGATGTTCCAGAATCAGAAGGCCAGTTGTATCCTGCAAAGAAAGCCCGCGTTATGGCAATGGTGCCTGAAGGCGGTGACTGGCGTGACTTGCCCGTCGAAGAGCAGAAAGAGTATATGGGTGGAAGTTTCTATCTTGGTGGTGGCAAGACAGGTATGGCTCGCCGCCTTTCTATGGATGAACCTTCATTGACACTCACCTGTGCTCCTGCCCAAAAGCAGACCGAACGTTGTCACCCCACCGAGACCCGTCCTTTAACGGTTCGCGAATATGCACGCATACAGACATTCCCTGATTCATGGCAGTTTGAGGGGAATCTTTCCGACCAATACAAGCAGATAGGCAATGCCGTACCTGTAAACCTTGCGTATGCCATTGGACGGTCATTAATCAGATTGTTCAACGACATCGATGCTCAGTTACAAGAGGCAGATCATTTTGAAGAAGCTGACCGGACTGCTCACGGAATGTTGCCACCTGAATTATTTGCGGTTGATATGTTTGACGTGAAAACTGAGTTTCCCAAGGATATTGTCAAAAATCCATTCTCAAGAAAAAGAAAGGTGGATATCAGCAAGCTTGACGATTCCAAGAACGTGCTCGTTTGCTTCGTTCCTGACAAATATATTGTTCCCTATCAGGATCGCCACGCCAAGGCATACTTTACAGGCAAGAAGTTCCCGTCGACGGTTGCTCTCAACAAGCTCTACTATTTCATGCCCTACACCAAGGGCAAAGGCATTCGCGACCTGTATCAGATAAAGATAGCCCGCGTTGCCCCAAAGCATGAGTTTGTAGCCGATGCTGATGAGAATGACCTTAGGCTGGCTTTTGAGATTGAGTTCGTCACCCAGCTCTTTGATGATTACAAGCCTATCAGACTGAACATTTGGCGTACTTTCACAGATACTAATTTGAGGGCGATATTGGCCATGTAATGATAAAAATGGACAGGTTCATGTGACCCCTAATAAGTAATTAACCGCAAAAAACAGATTCGAATATCAGATCTGGAAGCAAGAAGAACCTGGAATGTGAAAGGAACCTAGTACCTGTCACGTAGTAATTAATATGGATAAACTCACTCCACAACAGCGACACGCAAACATGGCGGCGATCCGAGGGAAGGATACGAAGCCGGAGATGATTGTGCGCCGTGGGTTGTGGAAGAGGGGATTCAGATACAGACTGAACCATAAGCGGCTGCCGGGGCATCCTGATCTGGTGCTGAGGAAGTATCGCACGTGCATCTTCGTGAACGGGTGCTTCTGGCATGGACACAATGTGGCGATGCCACAAATTGAAAATGGAAAATTGATAATTGAAAATTCGGAGTGCTGTAAGATTCCGAAGACGAACAGGGAGTTCTGGGTGAACAAGATTCGCAGGAACAAGGAACGGGATATAGAGGACCAGAAGCGGTTGGCGGCTATGGGGTGGCACTGCATCACGGTATGGGAGTGTGAGCTGAAACCAAAGAAACGGGAAGAGACGTTGGAATCTCTCGCCTATACCATGAACCATATCTACCTGCAAGACCATCAAATACCACAGCCATATAAGGCCTTAGATGAGGAAAACGGGGTTCAAATGGCGGCTGAACCAATAATATAGACAAAAGAACAGGTTTTTAGACAGAAGAACAAAAGAACAGAATTAAGTCTGTCATTCCTACTCTTCTTTGAAAAAAAATCAGTATCTTTGCACAGCAAAACTTGTAAAACAAACGTTAAGATATGGTGAAGATAAATTGCCATCAATCAGATGCGTGTATTAGAAAACGACAATAATAGAAACTTGTTAAAATGACGACGTGACAGGTGACAGGGATAGACATTTAATGACAATGTATGAACACGATACTTTATATTCTTTTCATCCTTGCCTTCATCGTTCACGATGGAGAGGAGATTGCTGTGGTGCATAAATGGGTGATGACGCATGGCAATGACTTGTGTGAGAAGCTTCCAATGTTACGTCGTGTGTTCAACTATTTACGGAAATTGAATACTAAAGCCTTCGCCATTGCAGCATTTGAAGAACTCATCGTGTTAATAGGAATCTCGGCGTATGCGTATATTGGAGGCCCGTATGCCATAGAACTATGGTCGGCAGCCTTCATGGTATTCTCTCTTCATCTCATTGTACATATTGGACAGGCAATCGTTGTGAGAGGATATGTTCCAGGACTCGTGACATCTGTTCTGCTCTTGCCTTTCGCTTTCCTCGTAATGCAACGCATCTGTACAACGATCAACGCGTCTCAACTGGTGATATGGACTGTAGTTGGTGTAATCTTTATGGTGGCTAACTTGCTATTTGCACATTGGTTGGGATTTAGACAAAAGAACAGGTTTTTAGACAAAAGAACAAAAGAACATATATTAATTTAAGACCAAAGAACCAAAGAACCAAAGATTTAATGTTTAATATTTAATCTTTAATGTAAATTGTATGGATAAACTTACTCCTCGCAAGATCTACGTAGCAAGCAGCTGGCGCAACACTTTCTATCCTGAAGTGGTGGCCAGGTTAAGGGAGGCAGGACATGATGTATATGACTTCCGCAATCCTCCATCGGGTGACCCTGGGTTTAAGTGGAGCGGCGTGAGTGAGGATTACATGGAGTGGACGCCTCAGCAGTACCGCGAGATGCTTCAACACCCAAAAGCGGAACGGCAGTTCCATAACGACATCGAGGCGATGGAGGGGTGCGATGTGTGCGTATTGGTACTACCTTGTGGCCGCAGCGCTCATACGGAGGCGGGATGGTTCGCAGGGAAGGGTAAGCTCACCATCGCCTATATACCTGAGAAGCAGGAACCGGAACTGATGTATAAGCTGTTTGATAAGGTTTGCTGTACGATAGACGAACTAATAGATGCTATAAACATTGAACTTTGAACATTGAACATTGAACTTTATGATTACCTTCGACCAAGGACCAATGTTTGTTTAGACCAAAGAACCAAAGGAACCAAAATATAATGTTTAATGTTTAATCTTTAATGTACAACGTTTAATGTTTAATCTTTAATGTATAATAAGGCCTTAGATGAGGAAAACGGTGTTCAAATGGCTGCAGAGGAAGAATTAGGATGGAAGAAGAACAAAAAGTATCTTATTATTTGGCAGTTTCAATAATAATTGGTACTTTTGTAATATAAATTTGTTCTACATTAAATTTGGTACTTATGGACGTTTTCGTTAAGCCAGATGAGCAAAGTGAAGTTTGTTTCGACTTTGCCATGGCGAGAACCGATGGAGCAGCGAGTGCAATACAAAATGAATTTGATTATTGCCGAGTCGTGACAGAGGAAGAATAGAATTCAAAAGGTCGGATGAAATCCAACGACATCGAAACTGCAAAAGAAAAGAAAGAATATGAGCGACGAACAGAAATATACTATTCAGGGCTTGGATGAATACATCCGTCAAGGGGAGCCGCAACAGCGTGAGCGTAGCGAGGCGTGGAAGGTGGCTATAGGCTTGCAACAAGTTGACAGGCTTCAGACTTCTGAGTACCTGCTTGATACGGCGAAGCGCCACATTGAGGGCGACATCAGTATTGGTGAAGCAAAGGACTTGATAGACTCGTACTACAAGTCTGCAGCAGGACGCAAGGAGGTGGAAGGTGATCGCACGGAAGAGGCTGACAAGGTGGCTGCTCGCATCACGGAACTGATAGAAGAAAAGACGTTCTCATTCACTCCGGCACAACTAATTTCTATTCATCGCCGATTGTTTGAAGGTATCTATAAACTGGCTGGTAGGATTCGTGACTATAACATCACCAAGAACGAATGGGTGCTGGGTGGCAAGACGGTGTTCTACGCCAGTGCCGACACCATCAGCGACACGCTGGCTTACGACATGGGACAGGAACGCGAGTTCAACTATGCGAGCTTGAACATAGACGAGGCTATTCGCCATCTGACTCGTTTCTGCGCCAACCTCTGGCAGGTTCATGCCTTCTGTGAGGGCAACACGAGAACGACGGCGGTATTCATGATCAAGTATCTGCGTACGTTGGGATTCAATGTGGTGAACGATGTGTTTGCTGAGAATTCCTGGTATTTCCGCAATGCGCTGGTGCGTGCAAACTACAGCGACCTGACAGCTGGTATTTCAGAGACGACAATCTATTTGGAGCGTTTCTTCCGTAGCATGCTGCTGGGCGAGGAACACGATTTGAGGAACAGAATTATGCACGTGAATTGGGAAAAGGCGACTGATAATACATCTGTTCAAAGTGCAAATAATGGTGTCCAAAGTGCAAAATTGGGCGATGAACTGCCTCCAAAGTGCAAAAATTGCACTTTAGAAGAGGTGGCGGTGCTTCGTATTATGCATGCAAATCCCACAGCTACTCAGAAGGAAATAGCCACAGCAATAGGAAAGTCAGAACGAACCGTCAAGACAATAACTGTTGCGCTTCAGGAGAAACTGATAATAAAACGTGTGAATGGTAAGCGTAATGGGTATTGGGAATTCATTGAATAATGACGGATTAACAAGAGAACATAAAACTATAGTAGAAGGATATCCAAGTGGCAAGAGACAGTTCCAGTCATCACCATGGACTGACAAATTAAGAACAATCTATGGCTATACAATTGACATACAGACGGACAAGCAGACTGTCGATGCGCATCGTGAAGAATGGCGATGTTCATGTGTCGGCTCCTTTCGGTATGTCGAAAAAGGAGGTGGAGGCTTTTATTGTCCAGCATCAGGAATGGATCGTGGAGACGAGAAAGAAGGTGGCTGAACGACAGGAACTGCAAGCGGCGTTCTATAATCAGCTGCCGTTGGCTACAAAGGCTCAAAAGACTGAGGCTGCGGAAAAGACCAGAGCGCTGGTTGTGCCTTTGATAGAACGTTATGCAGCGGTGATGGGTGTCAGACCGTCGGCACTGAGCTTCAAACCGATGAAGTCGCGTTGGGGGGTGTGCAATGTGAAGGATCACAGCATTCGCTTTTCCACTTACCTGTTGCTGTTGCCGGATTGGTGTGTGGAACATGTGGTGGTTCACGAGCTGTGTCATCTGTTAGAACCCAGTCATAATGCCCGTTTCCACGAACTAATGGACAAATACTTTCCAAAATGGAAGGAGGCGCGAAGGGAAACGCGCAAGAGGATAAAAGACGAAAGTGACAAGGAAGAAGTATGAAGATACTTTTGTATGTTATAGGAGTGTAGTGAGCAGATTGCCGTTACCAATGACGTGGTAGTTGGAATCTACGGTCTGATTGCGGCTGGGTTCGTAATAGCCGAGGACGTGGTTGTTACTGTCGCGCAGGCACTGGCGGCCGCTTAACTCTGTATCGATGTAACCAAGAACATGCTGGTTACGGTCTCGTAATGTTTTCCGGAACATAAGCTTGTAGTTTTTAGTTATTACTCGTTGTTATTAGTTTCTGCAAATATAGGAAATCTTTTGTAAACCGTAAAGGATTTGAGGGGAAAAATGTTATTCTTTTGCCTTGTTGATGATGGCCTGAGGGATTTCGACGGTGTACTCCACATTATCCATGTCGAGATCGGCATCCATGTGGTTGTAGAAGAAGTCGCGGACTTCATCGTCGGAAAGACCTCTGACGTATTCGCAAAGCCATTCGGAGAAGGCTTCGTTCTCGGCATCTTCTATCTCGTATTCATCCACATCCTCGTCTTCATCGTATCCGTTCTCTTCCTTGTTGAATACGTAGCTGAAACCGCAATTGGCCTTGCAGTATTCTTTTAGCTTATCTTCATCGTACTCGAAATAGCCACTGTAATAGCCTTCCCAGAGCCAATGCATCTCCTCGGCTTCGTAGGCCATGGAATGGTATGCATCATCGAGTTTGTTGTAGATGGCGGGATGGAGGTGCTCAAGGTCGAGTTCCTCCACATCGGTGGTTCCTTTCTCCTTGATCAGTTTGACAAGGATATCTACTTCGTCGTCGGAGAGCTCGACTGCGCTCTCGCCGTTGACTGTTACTGCACCTGAGTGGGATATGCCCAGACACTGTTCGCTTTCAATACTGTATAATGCCATATGCGTATGATTTATGTGATTCTTTAAGGCCTACTTTTGGTAAGTCAAGTATAGGGAAAGGATGGCATCGGAGATTCGTAGTCAACCGGGTGGTAGTGCTACATATTACTTGAGATTCTATGCAACCTTGAGCCTTGATGAGCTTGAACCGTTAAGCGGCAGGTCGCTCCGAGACCCCAGGCTCCTTCAAAATCCGATTCGCCCTACAAATTCAGATGCCATCCATAAGCGTGTTTACATGAGTTCCGTCAAGAAATTCAGACCCTGAATCTCCATGTCGAGCTTGCGCAGACGACAAGAGTAGTCGTCAATCTGCTTACTGAGCTGCTTGACGTCGATGACGCATTCCTGCCGTATCTCCGAGGCTGAATAGCGGCTCACCATGTTAGTCGCTGCGCTGTAGATGCTGCGCAATATGCTTACACGCATCGTCAGCGTGTCTTTCTTCGCCATCAGCTGAGTAAGCGTCTGTCCTTCTGCGTTCTTCGTGTTGATGTTCGTGAAATTGATGCGGCCGATGAGTTCCTCGAGTTGAATGAGACAGCTGTGCAGTTCCTTCATAAGCTCTTTGGGGTCCTCCAGCGGCTCATCGTCTTCTTGTACCTTCACATTGCTCTTGATGCGCTCTTCCAAATACTTGATGCGCTTCTGCAAATCCTTGCGAATACTTAATGCTTCTGCTAGTTTCATATGCGTATATATTAATTATGTGTTAATTGATCTAGACTGGACTGGGATGTCTTTACGTGTACAAAGATAGCAAGTGGGGAGAATTTATGTGCGGAATTTATACGTATAATTCAGACAGAAGAACATATTTTTAGACAGAAGAACAAAAGAACATATAATAATAAAGACCATGGAACCATGCTGGATTTATAACCGTTTATCTTGACTTACCTCCATAGCCAGTGCCAGAAGCGGGTGGTTTGGGGGGCGTTCTCTGTGAGCTTGAATGATGAGGCGTCGAGTGTCTTGGTGATGTTCAGACCGTATTTCGCATTCATTTCCTCGGCCATCGCCATGAATTCCTTGCCATGGGCATGCCTCGTCTTCACGCCGTTCCATGCCAGCCAGTAGTGTATCATTTCGTGCACCATCAGGTTACGGAAGACCTCCTCGTCGAAATCATAATACTCCGAGAACAGGATCGTCTGTCGTTTAATGGGGTACTTACCTTTCTTGTTCTTCATGTATTCAAACCTGGCCAACCACTTCAGTTTCTTCATCAGTCCGAACCTCGGTGTAGGTAAAGAGTGATTGAAATACTTACTGTTGCACTCCCAATACATCTCGGGCATGTTGTTGTAATCTGCTATCATATATAAACCGTTTGATTCTGGTTGTAAAGATAGCAGGTGGGGAGGATTTATGTGCGTGATTTATACGTATAGGGCCACCCCTGGCCCCTCCATAAGGGAGGGGAACTAAGAAAAAAAGGGATGGAATTCTATATCACTTCGTGGAACGAGCGGGGTAGGATGATGTTGGGGACATTGAGGGCATTGACAAACAGGGGGGCGATCTGTTCGTCTCTGAAGCCGGCGATTCCGCATCCTATCCTGGTTACATAGAAGGTGAGCTCTGGGTGCTGACCGGCAAAGTCGATGAATTCGTCGACGTAGGGTTTGATGGTCTCTACCCCACCCTGCATGGTGGGTATGGCATAGCTGTTCCCTTGGAGTCCGACTCCTTGTCCGTAGATGGCTCCGAACTTTTCGAGGGCGATACGGGCTGCACCTCCCATGTGATGACCAAGTAGGTTACTGCCGAACACGAAGATTTCATTCGGCTTTAATGATGTGATTCTATCAGGTGTGTACTGCATAAGGCTTCGGTTATTTCTAATCACGTTGCAAAGATATAAAAAAGTTCTTATCCTTGGTGATAATTTGACAAAAAAAATGAAGATATCATTTCTGATTATCTTCATTTTCGTTCTTGGTGTTACGCACAAATGTCTCGATCAAGGAGAAAGTGATATCTTCGTTGTCGGGGAATGCCTCGCGCACTTTGTTGTATTGTAAACGACTGATGCTGGAAAGCAAGTCGTTGATGCGCATTTTCAGGGGTGTTAGTCGGCGCTGGTAAGTTACATTGTCAAGACTTCCTTTACGCAGGCTTATCTTCAGGTTCCGTTTCTGCTTCTTCAGACTGTCAATCTCGTTACTGGCATTAGCCACCAGCTTTTCGCAGTCGGCATACAACCGTCGCATTTCCTCCCCGTTGTAGTGTGTCAGCAGATCGGTGTATTTGCTGCGCCACTTGTCGCACTCTTCCTGTATGCTCGCTATCCGTAGGTTGAGGGCATCGATCTCGTGCTTCATAAACAAGGCATCGATGAAAGGTGTAAAATCAGTTTGCCCGTTGTCTTCCTGGTGCAACAGATCGAGCACTTCCTGAAGGGTGTATGCCTGGTAGAGTTGCTTGGCCTCGGTGTAGCGCTGGTTGAGTTTCATGAACAAAGCCCAATGGGCATTGAATGGCGACAGTGTGACAGAATCCTGCTTACCGTCTTCGCGAATGGTGCCGCAATTGTTCATCCCGCTCAGCGGACTCCCAGCCAGGTGATAGACAAGACTGCGGCGACCTTTCTTATCGGTCTGCATAGCCTCTTTGGCCTGCAGCCACCATTCAAGGTAAACGCCCAAAGTGGGTCGGCGGAACCCTGAAGTGCCCGTGTAGGCGATTCCGTTCTGAATGGCTACGGGACAGAGGAACATACGACTGTCGCTGAGGATTCGTCCGCTGTGGGCCAACAGATAGAAAGCGTTGTCAATAAAGAGTTGTCTTTGCGACACGACGTCGACCGACGGCTGTGGTATGGGAACGGGTTTCTTGCTGCCAACGGTAAGATACCGGCCCGTTTTGTCCAACTCCTGAGGGTCGTCGTCTAACTTCTCGGGTACTTCTTCGGAAAGTGGATAGCAATCGAGCTCGCGGCCGTCTATCAACACGATCTTGTTCTGCGGGAAATTCTCTCCGCCTTCCTTGAATGGTTCTGCAATGATACTCATATTATTTATAATGTTTAGTGGTTTCCTGATACGAAGATAGCTGAATGATCTGAGGAAGGACTGGTTTTTTATATGTATAGAAGATACAAAATTGTATTCGTTGCCATAATAAAGTAATATTCGTTTGGAAATTCCAGAAAAAGTCTCTATCTTTGCGCTGAGTAAACGTATAAGACCTAAACGAAATGTCATACTGTTCTAACTGTGGTACTGAATTGGAGGCCGGGGCGAATTTCTGTCCTGGTTGCGGTGCTGCTGTGGGAAAAGGCGGACGACGGTCGAGGTCGAGGGCTTCGCACCTGACTGACACGGAGTATTCCGACAAGCCGACGGAGAATGCGGTGCGCAGAGGTGTAACCAATGCGAAGTTCAACGAGCAGATGTCGAGTGTGCTGATCTATGAGATCATTGCTGTTGCCGTTGCCATCGGACTCATCACAGAGTCGTGGTGGTGGGGAGGAGGAGCATTTCTGGGCTTGATCGTGCTGGTTTCGATTCCTTCTACGGGCATGATCATCTCCATGCTCTTCGGTGTTGCCTGGGGTGCTGTGGGTTACTTTGTGGGCGGAGCCTTGTTCGGAGAATCGGCCAGCTGGGTGATTGCCGGCATCGCAGGTCTATGCGGCTATGGGGCCAATGAGGCAGGAAGACAGTATCTCGAGGACCTCGGAACGTAGTGAAAGGTTTTGTGTAAGACAATTTAATGAGAACTATATTATCATCTAATTATTAATCAATCTGTATTAAACAAATGAAGAAAATCTATTTAGCTGCATTGCTCTCCATCTCTTTGATGACCGCTAATGCGCAGGAGCCGAACATCCCTATGTTTGGCAATCGGCAGAACATCGATGTGAAATTCAATGAGTACAAGCCTGCTCCTGAGGGTTTCGACCAGGAGCGTGCAGGAATCGCAAAAGGTACGGTGAAACTCATTGAGTACCAGTCGGAATCGGTAGGTACAACCCGTAAGGCAAACGTCTATCTGCCTCCTAAGTATGATGCCAAGAAGAAGTACAGCGTGCTCTACCTGCTGCATGGCATTGGTGGCGACGAGAACGAATGGTATAAGGATGGCGGTGTGCCCAACATCATCATGGACAACCTCTATGCCGACGGGAAGGTGGCCGACATGATTGTGGTGATGCCTAACGGACGCGCACAGAAGGATGATTCGCGTGCCGGTGGTATGGGTTCGTTCAGGGCCTTCGGCGATTTCGACAAAGACCTCATCGGCAGTCTGATTCCTTACATCGAGAAGAACTTCAGCGTATATGCCGACAGGGAGCACCGCGCCATTGCCGGTTTGTCGATGGGTGGCGGACAGTCGTTGAACTTCGGACTGGGTCATATGGATGTGTTCGCCTTTGTGGGCGGATTCTCTTCAGCTCCCAATACACAGCGTGCCGCACAGCTTATTCCTGATGTGGAGAAGGTGAAGAAGGAGAACAAACTGCTGTGGATGGTATGCGGCGGTGCCGACGGCTTGATGAACAACAGTGCGCAGCTGAAGGCCTTCTGCGACGAGAACGGTATTCCTTGCACCCTCATCAACTATCCTAACGAGGGTCATAACTTCGTGGTTTGGAAATACGGTCTGTACAACTTCGCCCAGCTGATTTTCAAATAACCGAACCCTTAGATAAATCATAAAAAGGAACGAACCATCAATTTGCATTGATGGTTCGTTTTTTAATGCGTATTGATGGTTCGTTTTTTAAATAGCTGGAAGCTGTAGGTCCTGACATCAGAAACGATGGTATCCTCGATGCAGATGCCTTCGAGCACCAGCAAAAGCGAGTCGTTGCGGTAAGTGAGCAGCTTCGCTGGTTGATCGAGGAGCGACTTGTCGCTACGGACAACTTTCCTGATGGGATAATCGAGCACCACATCATCGTTGTGGGAAATGACCACCCGCTGGTCCCAATAGCTACACTGATAATCGTCGGCCATGAGCAGGATATCATACTCGCCCAGATCAACAGGTTCCTTCCTGATATACCAATGGTCGGTTTCTACTGTCTTCTGATTTGTTTCGTAGTAGAACTGAAAATCTGAGTACGGCCATTTGCCGTATTGCGCCTCGAACGCCTTGGTGCCTACCCCACTGCGCACATATTCGATGACGCTGGAGGCATCCTTATAACGCTCGCTCAGCAGACTGTCGCGCCTGATCTTCTCCAAATTGAGCTTGTCGTAGAGCTTACCCGTCTGGGCATTGACAAGTTTGAGTTCGCTGATGAGCTGCGTGAGTCGCTGCTGCTGACAACGCAGACCGACACTCTTGGCGGAGATGCCTGGGATATAGGTGAAGAGGATGATGGCCGCTGCGCAGATGAGCGCCATGAGCTGGTACTTACGCGTACGCTTACTGATGAGCATGAACACAAAGAGGGTCATCAACACACCAGCCACCATGAGGTAGAAACGACTCTCGGTGAAGCTGTACAGACGGATGCGGTAGAGGGAGCCTATCCAGTACATGATGAGCGGAGGAATGGCTATGAGCGTGAAATGACGGTAGAACCAGTCGTAGTACCGCTGACTGAGTATGGATTGTGCCACACGGCCCACCAAAGCCACAGTGATGAATGCCATGACCAGCCATGCCACACCACCCTTGGGCAGATCCCACGCTAAGGCGATCTTGATGAAATAGGTATAGAGGATGACGGTGTAGATGATGATGGCCGGCGAGAGGATGAAGTTCAGGATGAGCCGGAGTATCTTGAAAGGCTCCTCCACCTTGTCTTCATCCTGACGGATAAGGGTGCAGCACACCTGCGGCGTCACCACAAAGGCGATGAACTGGAAGATATACTGGAAGAGGCGCGGGGGCTCTTTGATACCGAAGATATAGAGGAAGGAGGCCGTGATGGCCAATACGGCCACGTAGAGTACACCAGCAATGACTAATCCGAAGAACAGCTGCGTGGCTACATGGAGGGCATGAGCCGCAAAAGAGCGGTTGTCCATGCGCTTATGTCCCACGATGAGCAGGATGGCTGCCAACGCATAGGTGAATCCGAAAGCGAACGTCCACAGGAACGGTTTCAGATTGAGCATCATCAGGGGCAGGAAGAGGAAGAACGAGGCGTAGTAGGCCCATCGGTTGACACGATGGAGCCAGAAGGTGAGGATGATGAGCGGAACAAACAGGAACAGGATATCGCCGTTGATGGCACTTTCGATCTGCTTGGTTATGGGATTATACGCCGAGGTGCTGCTATTCCATACTGCGATGATGAAAAACACAATGCCCAGCGCCAGTTCCACCGGGAAGCGGCGCGGACTGCTCAACAGGTTCTGCAAGAGTTTCTTAATCATATTCAAAAGGAGTTTCAAGGTTGCCAACAGAACAGTCCGACAGATGCAGCGAGGGCAGTAAGCATACCGATGGTTTCCTCGTTGGGATGATAGACGGTCATATAGGTGTCGTCGCTGCTGATGGTGATGAGTGCGTCAGCCGATGGGAGGAGGATATAGAGCATGGTCTTGTTCGACAGGCACTGAGTAACCATCGTCTCAATGTCTGCAGGAGCAGGATTCGTAGTCCATTCATCCCCATCGCTGCTGAAAGCCATCTCCTCGTAACAGTTCAGCTTCAGTAGGATATCAGTGAACTTGCTGTAAACAGCGTCGATGCGAGGATGCGAACGGTAGTATTCCTCGATGCTGAAATACTGACCGCCACTGTTTGCCGGCACTTGCTTGGGCAGGATGTCTATCACCCAATAGGGTTGTTCCAGATACTGTTCTGTTGTCACGACCGTTCTATTTGATTTGTACTATTCGGATTGCAAATATAGTGAAATCGGCAAAATATAGCAACAATAATATGCTAAATTTCAAAAAAAGCAGTATCTTTGCTCAGTAAAAGTGTGCACATGAAGAGGATTCTACTGATAGCCATAGTCGCCATCATGTCAACAATGAACACATGGGCACAGCGCATAGGTTGTGTGCATGGCACGATGGAAACGCGGGCCGGTGATGTTTATATATTGCCCAATCCGTTTGATTTCGATCCACAGAAGACCTACCGGCAGCCTGTGGTTCTCGTATCGTTCAGCGATGCGGATTTCTCCATGGCCGATCCTGCAGCCTACTACAACCGTATCTTCAACGAAGAGGGTTACAACGAGGGTGTGGGAAAGGGATGCGTGGCCGACTATTTCCGCGAGCAGTCGGGTGGCCGCTGCAACCTGCAGTTCGACATCTACGGACCGGTAAAGGTAAGTAGTCAGGCAGGTGGACATAAATCGTCGATTTACGGCAATAGTGATATCAGGGAGGCCCTCAAGATACTGCGTGAGACAGAGCAGACCGACTTCTCCATATACGACTGGGATGGGGATAACGAGGTTGACCAGGTGATATTTGTGCTTGCCAGCTATACGGGTAATGTAGTGTCGGGCTATATCTGGCCAAACACAGGAAGAGGACCTAGTATTGAGCTGCCGGGGGGAATCAAGACAAGCAACACTTCCATCAGCAGTGAACTGTGGGAAGACAATTCCCTGTGCGGCATCGGTACCATTATTCATGAGTTCTGCCACGCACTGGGATTGCCCGACATCTATCCAATGTCTCCCGCAACTTCCTTCTCGACAGTGGATGAGTGGGATCTCATGGACGGCGGTAACTATACGAACAAAGGATGGTGCCCGCCGAACCTCTCGGCCATGGAGAAGATGTACCTGGGATGGGCTACTCCTGTAGAACTGACTGAGCCTACGACCATCAAGGACATGAAACCGTTGAGCGATGGGGGCGAGACCTATATCATCCGCAGTTCGGGAAACAGCGACGAGTTCTATCTGTTGGAGAACCGCAGGCAGAAAGGATGGGATTATGGCTGTCCGGGCAACGGACTCCTTATCTTCCATGTGGATTACGAAAAGAAGTATTGGGCAAACAACGATGTGAACTCCTCAGACAGGCACTACCATTACGACCTGTTCCATGCTGACGGGAAGAACTATCAAGACTGGGATCCGAATAACGACGGTCAGTCAACAAGCAAGTGGACCATGGAGAACTGGATGCGAAGCATCTACCTGAGTACATCGGCATACCCCTACTACAATATCGAGACGGGAATAACCAATGCCCGTCTTACTGACGATTCGGAACCTGCCGCTACGCTTTTCACCGCCAACGCCGAAGGAAAGGAACTGATGGGCAAGGCCATCACGAATATCGAGATTGATGACAACGGGAACGTGTCGTTCGATTTTATGAAGAATGATGAAACAGGGGTGATGGAGATAGGTGGAGATGATGCGAACATTGTGGGATGGTATGACCTTGACGGCAGACTCCTGTCTGCCCCGCCCCACCATCCTGGTATCTACATCGCGAGATACAGTAACGGAACCAAGAAAAAATGGTTTATGCCAATAAAATAATAAATGACAATGAAAGAGATTAATTACAAGGACTTGAAGTTCAATCCGTTCAACCTTATTGGTGGTGAATGGATGCTGATAACGGCTGGTGACGAACAAAGCTGTAACACCATGACGGCCTCGTGGGGACATCTGGGATGTCTGTGGGGGAACAACGACCCATCGGCGGTAGTATATATTCGCGAATCGCGCTACACAAAGGAGTTCGTAGATAAACAGTCGTATTTCACCCTTTGTGTGATGGACAAGTCGTTCAAGAAGCAGATGGCTTATCTGGGAAGTACCTCAGGACGCGATGAGAATAAGATTGCCAAGGCAGGGCTTACTCCTGTCTATGCCGACAATTCGGTCTATTTTGAGCAGGCAAAGTTAGTACTCGTATGCAAGAAGGTATATGCAGCCGAGATACAGCAGAGCGGCATCATCTATCAGGAAACCATCGATAAGTGCTACCCGCAAGGCGACTACCACACGATGTATGTAGGCAAGATCGAGAAGGTGCTGGTGCGTGATGATGAGTATTTGAAATAGTCGAACAAAAGGAGATTTTAACATTATTTATGGGGTGGACTCTTGGGTCCACCCCTTTTTTGTTGTACCTTTGCAGCCTTAAAAAACAATATACCACGTATTTACTAAAAAAAATTACGTTCAAAGCTATTTATTTAAATTATTTTTCTTATATTTGTACCCGTATAATAATATACGTACAATCAACATAAGTAACAACCGTAAAAAACAATTAACATGAAAAGGCTTTTTACTGCTGCTATGCTGCTGGTCATAACCACAATATCAGCCAACGCACAACTGGTAATAAACGAACTGATGCAGTCGAACGTCGAGTGCACCATGGACGATATTCATGAATTCCCTGATTCGTGGGTGGAATTGTATAATAGCGGCTCCACCGCTGTCAATCTCAAGGACTACAAGATAGGTACCAAAGCCGATGCCTCTAAGGCATCACCTGGAGGTATTGCTCTATGATGTGAAAACCGATTTGGTGGCTAACAACAACATCTACACAATGACAACGCTTCCACGCTTGATGCTAGCATCTGCGTGGAAGCGCTAGTTTTTGGATGAGAGAGGTGTCCCCGGGAGAGACCCAGACGATCTTGGCTTTGGGCTGTTCCTCCTTCTAAAACTCAGCGTTAATTTCCTTGGAAAGCTGGCCGTCTCCAATTTCATCATAAAGGGACATGCTAACCAAGAGTTGCTCACTGGCTGTTGACAGATACTTCGTAACTGGTTTGATATATTTGTTCGTTTTCATATTCTTAATCATTCAAATTGTTACATTACGAATTATTTCACAACCATTTTCTTGCCATTCACAATGTAGATGCCCTTCTGCAGCTTGTCAGCCTTCACGCGGACGCCACCAATGGTGTAAATCTCATCGTTCAGAGTCTCAGTTCCGATGCTACGGATTTCAGTCGCAAGGCCATCGAAGAAGAACCCCATCTCCTTAGCCTCATATGCAGAAAGTGCCAAATAAGCCTTGTGTGCACCACTCTCGAATGCTTCACCATTTTCTTCACCCCAGTAGAAACCAACTTTGTCGTTCATAACGGTGAGCTTGTAGTACACGTCACCACCTTCTGTCAAATGGGAAAAATCATAACCTCTCAACATGTTGTACAATGGAGTTTCTGAGTTGTCATTCACTACTTTGAAATCATATGTGCCTTGTGGACCATTGAGAACAACGGCCGTACCAGCGGGGATCACACCGCTCAGCTCCTGGAACACAATCTTGCCGCCTTCCACACTGATCACAATGTGTGCTGTAACACCCTCGGGAATCTCAAATGCCTTGTCGCTGTAATACAATGTTGCATATTCAGCAGCATCGATGGTAACGGGAACAGTCTCTTCTTGCACTTCGTCTGCAAATCCTACATTTGCTACTAACAATAGCAAAAGCATCGAAAAATAACGTAAATGTTTCATCATTATTAATTGTATTTATTGTTTAATCATTACTATTCGTTTCGAAAACTGCCTATATGAAGACAGAGCATAAAACGTTGAAAAACATTTAGACTGGCACGTACGAGAGAGGAATTGGCTGCGCCGATCCCTTTGCTCCCGCAGGGGTCCTTGCAAAACATTTAGTCTGGCACGTACGAGAGAGGAATTGGCTGCGCCGATCCCTTTGCTCCCGCAGGGCCGCGGTAAGCACTAAGGCTAGCACTGCGTGCCACTGTCTTTCCTTCTGTGTCGCCTCTTGAACAAGTTCAAGGCAACACACAAAAAAAGACTGGTTGAATCATCAACCAGCCTTAGTGTTTGCGGAGAGAGAGGGATTCGAACCCCCGGTGCCTCTCAGCACGACGGTTTTCAAGACCGTTGTAATCGACCACTCTACCATCTCTCCTTCAGTCAGTGACTGGCTCTTGGTCGGAAAAGCGGTGCAAAGGTACAACCATTTTTTGAAATCTCCAAATGTTTGTGCAGTTTTTTATCATCCTATAGTTTACTAAGAAAAGAAAAAGCGGTTTTCTTTTTGCATTTCACTCGCTTATTCTTACCTTTGCAACGGAAAAAATGAAGTGATATGAAATATGCGATTATAGGTACAGGAGCCATTGGTGGTTATTATGGCGGAAAACTGGCGAAAGCGGGAAATGAGGTTCACTTCCTGCTGCACACCGATTATGAATATGTAAAAGAGAATGGATTGCAGGTGGATTCCTGCGACGGCAGTTTCCATCTGGATCAGGTGAATGCCTATCAGACAACGGCGGATATCCCTCCTTGCGATGTGATTCTGGTGTGTTTGAAATCCACTAACGAACACCTGCTGCGCAACCTGCTGCCACCGATGATTCATGAGAATACCGTGGTGGTGCTGATTCAGAACGGTATCGGATTGGAGGCTGATCTGCAGGCACTCTTCCCCACCCTGCAGATTGTGGCAGGACTGGCTTTCATCTGCTCAGGAAAGGTAGGACCTGGTCATATAGACCATCAGTGCTACGGTAGCATCAACTTAGGAAACTACTCCGTGAAGGACAAGGAGCTGTTTGCAAAGCTGCTGACGGATTTCCGTAACGCAGAGATTGAGGCCAACGAGGTGGAATATGAGGAAGCCCGCTGGAAGAAGGCTGTGTGGAACATGCCGTTCAATGGAATGACCGTTGCCCTTGACACCACCACCAACAAGCTGCTTGACAACCCCGCCACCGAACAGCTGATTCGCGACCAGATGATGGAGGTGGTGGCTGCATCAAGAGCCTTGGGTGTGGAGCATGTGGATGAAGCCTTCGTAGAGAAAATGATTGCCATGACAAAGGCCATGACACCCTATAAACCCAGTATGAAACTCGATGCCGACTTCCACCGTCCGATGGAAATCGACTACCTTTATACCCGTCCTATCCAAGAGGCTAAGAAGGCAGGATGCCCCATGCCGAAACTCGAGATGCTGGAACAGGAGCTGAGGTTTATACAGGGGAAGTATTTGTCAGTTTAGTTTTTAGAGAATTAGAGGTGAGAGGATTTGAAGTTTAGAGAATACATACTGAGATACAGTACATGATAGATATCTCTAACCTTCTAATCCTCTCACCTCTAATCTTCTAATCATCTAGTTAATCAAGAATATCTTTGTCTGACCGTTGTAGGTGGCCTTGATGGTGGCACGACCTTCAACGATAGGACTGATGTCGAACTTCACGCCAGGCACATCGGATGTGGCGGTGAGCTTACTGTTATTCTTCAGCGGTCCATACACCTGATAGCGGTTCTGCTCAGCATAGCCGTTCTGGGCGTTGAAGCGTACTGGTGTTGAAGGAATGGTCAACGCTTTACCATCGGCAGTGATAGTAACCTGCGGTACCTTGGGGTTTGTCTCTGGAACAAACTTAGAGAAGCTGATGCCGTGGAGGTCGAACAATCCCTGAGGACGCTGCGGACCTTGCGGACGACGGCCACCAAACTGCGGACGACCTTGCTGGGGCTGCTGAACATCGGGACCTTCAACAACGAGATAGATTGCGTGCTTACCCTTCAATCCTTCAACATCAGGAACAACAATACTGTAGTATCCTTCTTGCTGAGCTGGATTACCCGTCACATCAAGTGTACCAATCTTCTTACCCTTCCATGGATCATCAAGAAGAATGTGAATCTTGAAGTTATCCTTGACAGTGGGTGTCAGATTCAGGTTCAGAACTGGCTTATCACCCTTCTTAATACCCTCGAAAGCCTTCACACCCTTGGTATCCTTAGCCAATCCACCGAAACCGAAGTACTTGAAGCCGATGATACCACCGTTCTGAATACCGGCGAGATCCATCGAGTTGTTCCATACATCGTGATTGTCCTGCATCCAGTCGTTTGAGCCCGGACCATATACAAAGCAGGCGTAGCCGGCACTATAGTAGGCATAGGGCGGCAGACCGAAGATCTGGAAGCCCTCACTGGTTACCTCAGCACCTGTATATTCATTACCATCGGAAGCCTTAGCTGTCCATTCGTTGTTCTTTACGAAAGGATCATAGCCGGTGATGCGAACTTTACCGCCATCGGCCACTGGCTTCTTGTCCCATGTGATCTTCACAGGAGCCACCATGGTTTGACGGGCATTACCGAAACCACGCGGCGGACGGTGATAGAAGACATACCACTGACCGTTGATCTCCTGCAGTGAGCCATGGGTGTTATGTGCGAAATTGGTGGTGATGAGCTTCGAGCCATCCTCGTTCAGCACCACACCACGCGAATCGACCAGCACGCCACCTGAACGCCACGGTCCTAAGGGTGAATCACCATAGGCATAGCGAAGGGCTGAGTTGGTATTACCTAAGCCGTATTCCTTACCGCTGTAGCCGGAGAACACCATGACATACTTGTTACCCACCTGACGGATGGAAGAAGCCTCGAAGAAATTGAAGTCGAGCGGATCCTGTCCTTCATACAGTGCCTTATATTCACTTCCTGCCTTGTCGAGCAACCTTCCGTCGGCGCTGCTGGCAGGGATGAACGGGTCGATAGCCTCTGTTCCCGCACGCTGTGAATACATGGTATTCTGATCAAGCTCAACAGCTGTAGAGTGCTGGAAGCCATAGAACACATAGGCGCGGAACCCGATATCGTAGTCCTTATCCTTCTTATCGGTGATGTTCTCGATGAACACCGACGGGTCGAAGTCGATCAACGAGCCGGGAACACACTGACGACCATCTTCTGTGAGGTTAATCGGCGTAAAGGGTCCATTGGGGCGGTCGCCCTTGCAAACCATCGGAGTGCGGCGCCATCCGCGTGAATGCGGATAAAGATAGTAAGTTTTTTTACCGGTTTTCTTATCCTTCACCTCCACCAGATCAGGAGCATACATCGTGTCCCACTGTCCATCTATATAATAGGTAAAGATAGGACCCTCGTCGCGCCACTTACTCAAGTCTTCTACAGGAGCCGACCACATTCGGATGTCAGGACCGCAGTAGGCAGAGTAGTTCACATCGTGCGAGCCGATGATATAGGCACGGAACTTTCCGGGGTTGTCCGGATCTTCAAAAACACGGGGTTCGCCATCAGGCACATGCTCCCACAAAGGGAGGTAAGGATTCTGCGCGCTGAGTGTCATCACAGTCAGCAGCAACAGGAACAACATAGATTTTCTTTTCATTTTGTAAGTAAGTTTTGGATTTTTGTGCAAAGGTAATCAATTCAGCGGAAATCTTGTTTTCATATTGTTTCTATTTCTTTTGATATTGTTACGAACGACGGTATAATCATTCATTCCAAGGGGTCTGCACAATAAAATCGTGGAAAGGTGCGTTATTGTCTATGATGATACGACGAATTGGCTTCATCCTGATGTGTCTGCTCCTGACAACGCTCGGTGTGCAGGCACAGAGTTTTACGCTGCAAGGTAAGGTGACCGACCAGGACAACAACCCTGTAGAGTTGGCCACTGTGTCGGTATGGAAACAGGGAAAGGTGGCCATGACAAACCTGAAGGGAGAATTCAGTATGACGCTGCAGAGTGCTGACAGTGTGGAGGTTAAGTTCTCCATGATTGGTTACAAGACCAAGACGCGTGTGCTGCGCCGACCGCAAGGAAAGCAAACGCTGCAGATCCAGTTGTTCGACGAGAGTAAGGAGCTGGGCGAAGTGGTGGTGACGGAAAGAATCAGACAGACCGGCAGTACCCAGCAGTTGGACAAGAAGGATATCCAGAACGCCCCGTCGGCCACAGGTAATGCCGTGGAAGAGATGATTCAGGGACAAGCAGGTGTGAGTACGCACAGCGAATTGTCGAGTCAGTATAATGTTCGCGGAGGTTCGTTCGATGAGAACTCGGTATATATCAATAATGTAGAGGTGTACCGCCCCTTCCTGGTACGCAGCGGTCAGCAGGAAGGTCTCTCGGTCATCAACCCCGACATGGTGGAGAAGATCGGGTTCTCCACAGGCGGTTTCGAGGCAAAGTACGGTGATAAGATGTCATCGGCCCTCGACATCCAATACAAACGTCCTAAGAAGTTCGAAGCCACCGCATCAGCCAGTCTGCTGGGCGCCAGCGCCTTCGTGGGCTTCGCCAACAAGAAGCTGACATGGAGCAACGGACTGCGTTACAAGACCACCCGTTACCTGTTGGGAACAATGGAGACGAAGGGTGAATACCAGCCGAACTTCCTGGATTACCAGACCTACCTCACCTACCAGCCCAACCAGCGGTGGAGCATTGAGCTGATTGGTGATATCGCTGATAACCATTATCAGTTCGACCCTGAGGATCGTGAGACGAAGTTCGGTACCATGGAGAACGTGAAGTCGTTCCGTGTCTATTTCGACGGATGGGAAAAGGACCTCTTCCGCACGTATTTCGGTACTCTGAATATCACCCGTCATATTACCAACGACACCCATCTGTCGCTGATATATTCCACGTTCTACACCGATGAGCAGGAACGGTATGACATTCAGGGTCAGTACTGGCTTACTCAGACCGAGACAAGTGAAAACCTGGGCGTGGGAACCTATATGGAGCATGCGCGTAACTACCTGAAGGCCAACGTGCAGAGTTTTAAACTAATGTTGAAGCAGAAAGTAAAGAAACACGACCTGCAGACAGGTATTACCTATAAGATTGAACGGGTAAAGGAGTCGTTAAGGGAATATGAGATGCGCGACTCCAGTGGCTATAGTATTCCGCATACGGGTAAGGACCTGAATATGATCTATACCCTCGATGCAAGGAATGAGCTTCGTGCCAACCGACTGGAGGTGTATGCGCAGGACACCTACCGCTTTACCAGTCCTGGCGAGCATACCCTGTTTACTCTTAACTACGGCGTGCGTTTCTCGCATTGGAACTTCAACAGGGAGAGCTTAGTGAGTCCTCGTCTTTCTTTGGGTATCATCCCCGCCTTCAACCACGATGTCACCCTGCGCTTTGCCACCGGACTCTATTACCAGGCGCCGTTCTTCAAGGAGCTGCGTGATACATCGACCGTTAACGGTATTACCTACGCCACTTTGAACGAACGCGTGAAGAGTCAGCGGTCTATCCATTTCATTGCCGCCTACGAACAGCGATTCAAGATGCTCGACCGTCCCTTCCAGTTCACGGCGGAAGCCTACTATAAGCTGCTCAACAACCTCGTGCCCTACACCGTGAACAATGTGAAGATTGTCTATGATGCCAGTCAGCAATGCGGCGGTCATGCCATGGGACTCGACCTGAAGCTCTATGGTGAGTTCGTGCCGGGCAGCGACTCGTGGCTTACCTTCTCGCTGATGGACACGAAGATGAAGATCAACGGTAAGCAGATTCCATTGCCCACCGATCAGCGATGGGCCATGAACCTGTTCTTCACCGATTACTTCCCCGGCACCGACCGCTGGAAGATGTCGCTGAAGCTGGCCTTTGCCGACGGTCTTCCGTTCAGTACACCGCACAAAGGACTCGACAAGATGCCTTACCGCGCACCTGCCTACAAACGTGCCGACATCGGTATGAGCTATCGTCTGATCGGTCAGTCCAATATCGAGTCGCCCTACCCCATCACCACACCATCAACACCTGCCAGTAAGTGGGTGAAGAACGTGTGGCTGGGTATCGATTGCCTGAACCTCTTCGGCATCAACAACGTGAACTCGTACTATTGGATTACCGATGTAACCAGTCAGCAATACGCCGTACCCAACTATCTCACTGGTCGTCAGGTCAATGTGCGCGTTCTCGTAGAGTTCTAGCACTACATTTTTGGAATAATTAAGCATCCATATTTGGCGCATTGGAAAATAATACGTACCTTTGCATCAACTATTTTATTCACGCTAATTATTTCATTCATCATGAAGATTTCACACATCGAACATTTAGGAATTGCAGTCCAGAGCATTGAAGAGGCTCTGCCGTACTTCAAGGAAGTACTGGGACTGGAGTGTTATGCTATTGAAACGGTGGAAGACCAGAAAGTGAAGACCGCCTTCTTGAAGTGCGGTGAGGTAAAACTTGAGCTCCTGGAGCCGACATCTCCTGAGAGCACTATCCAGAAATGGCTCGACAAAGGTAACAAGGGTGTACATCATGTGGCTTTCTGCATTGAGGATGGTGTGGCTAATGCCTTGGCAGAAGTTTCTGAGAAGGGCGTACGCCTCATCGACCAAGCTCCTCGTAAAGGTGCCGAGAACCTGAACATCGCTTTCCTGCACCCCAAATCTACTTGCGGAATCCTGACCGAACTCTGTGAGCACTAATTTTCACAAATAGTCTTTTTAGGCAATTTGTCCAATTCATAAAACAATGAGCAAACAATTAGAAAAGATCAAGAATCTTATCGCCAAGCGTGAGCAGGCTCGCCTTGGCGGTGGCGAGAAAGCCATCGAGAAACAGCATGCACGTGGTAAATACACTGCCCGTGAGCGTATTGACATGCTGCTCGACGAAGGAAGTTTTGAGGAAGTTGACATGTTCAAGCTTCACCGCTGCACCAACTTCGGTATGGAGAAGAAGCAGTTCCTGGGCGACGGTGTCGTTGCCGGTAGCGGAACGATTGATGGTCGGTTGGTATATGTCTTCGCACAGGATTTCACCGTAAACGGTGGTTCTTTGTCTGAGACCATGGCAGAGAAGATCTGCAAGGTGATGGACCTCGGTATGAAGATGGGTGCTCCCGTGATCGGTATCAACGACTCTGGTGGTGCACGTATCCAGGAAGGTATCAACGCCTTAGGTGGCTACGCTGAGATCTTCGAGCGTAATATCCTGGCATCAGGTGTAATCCCGCAGATCAGCGGTATCTTCGGTCCTTGTGCAGGTGGTGCTGTATATTCTCCTGCCCTCACCGACTTCACCTTGATGATGGAGAACACATCATACATGTTCCTGACCGGTCCGAAGGTGGTGAAGTCAGTAACTGGCGAGGATGTTGACCAGGAGCACTTAGGTGGTGCCAGCGTACACTCTACCAAGAGTGGTGTGACACATTTCACCGCATCTACCGAGGAAGAGGCTATCGAGATGATCAAGACGCTCTTGAGCTATATCCCCAGCAACAATATGGAGCAGGCTCCGCTGAAGGAGTGCAACGACCCCATCAACCGTATGGAGGACAGCCTCAACGAGATTCTGCCCGACGATCCTAACCAGGCATACGACATGTACAAGGTGATTGGTGCCGTGGTGGATAACGGAGAGTTCTTCGAGGTTCAGCCTAAGTTCGCCAAGAACATCATCGTAGGTTTCGCCCGCTTCAACGGTCAGAGCGTAGGTATCGTAGCTAACCAGCCTTCTTGCTATGCTGGTGTGCTCGACGTGAACGCCAGTCGTAAGGGTGCCCGCTTCGTGCGTTTCTGCGATGCCTTCAATATCCCCATCGTATCGCTCGTTGACGTTCCTGGATTCCTTCCCGGAACAGGTCAGGAGTACAACGCCGTCATCCTGCACGGAGCACAGCTGCTCTATGCTTACGGTGAGGCCACAGTACCTAAGGTAACCGTTACCTTGCGTAAGAGCTATGGTGGTAGTCATATCGTGATGGGCTGTAAGCAGCTCCGCACCGATGTCAACTACGCTTGGCCGAATGCTGAGATCGCCGTGATGGGTGCCTCTGGTGCCGTTGCAGTGCTCTATGCTAAGGAAGCCAAGGCCAAGAAGGAAGCTGGCGAGGATGTACGCGCATTCATTGCCGAGAAGGAAGAGGAGTATTCAGATCTCTTCGCTAATCCGTATCAGGCAGCCAAGTATGGCTACATCGACGACGTGATTGAGCCGCGCAACACCCGCTTCCGCATCTGTCGCGCACTGGCACAGCTGGCCACCAAGCGCCAGGGTCTGCCGGCTAAGAAGCACGGTAACATTCCGATGTAACAGGTGAAATAAAACAAATCATTATGGGAAAAGTCAATAACGAAGTGTATGCCGCTATCGCTCTTGCCATGCATGAGTTCCAAGGCAACAACGTGCACGATAAGGAAACAGGCATCATCACCATCAAGGAGCACCACACAGATTGGGCTTCACGCATGCTGACCATGACCCAACATCCTTAAAACAAACAAGCATTATGAAAGAATACAAGTATATTATTAATGGGACGGAGTATCAAGTCACCATCGGTGACATTGTCGAGAACATCGCCAACGTAACTGTCAATGGTGAGGATTACAAGGTAGAGATGGAGAAAGAGCCGGAGCCTGAGAAGAAGAAGGTTGTCGTCAAGACTGGCGGCGCTGCTGCCCAGGCTGCTCCTGCTGCCGCTACAGCCCCTGCTGCCAGCGGACCTGTCAACACCTCCAATGCCCTGAAGGCACCACTGCCGGGTGTCATCATCGATGTGAAGGTAGCCGTTGGCGACACCGTTGCCGCTGGCGATACCGTTGTCGTTCTTGAAGCCATGAAGATGGCCAACAACCTCGATGCCGAGAAGGGCGGAAAGGTAACAGCCGTTCTGGTGAAAGTAGGCGACAGTGTCATGGAAGACACCCCACTTGTTGTCATCGAATAACCTTTCATAAGGAACCATTATTCAAAGGCACGAGGTCATGCACCCCGTGCCTTTTTATTTAATAAAAATTTTACGATTTTGTATCCGAATATGTGATTATTTGCTTATATTTGCAGTCGAACCTATTAAGCCGAAGATCATGAAGAAGCTATTAACTATCCTGATGCTTATGTTGACGCTGACCGCACAGGCACAGCACAAGCAGATATCCTTCGTAGAGGAGACGAAGAACTGGTATTACGTCTATGACGAGGCAGGGAAGAAAATTGGCGGACTGTCGCGTGGCAGCATTGGAGAACTCAAGGGATGGGGAGGAGATTTCCTGGTTGCGAAGTACTACTCGTTCTACCGCATCTATGATGCGAAAGGCAAAGTGCTGAAAGTAATGAACGTGTCGGATGTGGGCGAAATTGTCGGTGTTTCAGGGCAGACCATCACCAGTAGAAAGGGCAGTTGGATATACACTTGGAGCAAGGAAGGAAAGAAAATCAGTGTGAGGTCAAGGAACTAAAACAGTAGTATTTTCGAGGGGCTGAATCGGGCGGTTGGACGTTAAAGAAACAAAAAGTCACGGATATATCATTTTTTTTTCGTATCTTTGCACATCAAAAATGAAATCATCATGAAGGCAAAGAAGGTATTATTCATCAACCAGGAGATAACCCCGTATGTTCCCGATAGTGAATTGTCACTGCTCGGACGAAACCTCCCTCAGGCCATTCAGGAGAAAGGCTATGAGATTCGCACGTTCATGCCCAAATGGGGAAACATCAATGAACGACGCGGTCAGTTGCATGAAGTAATCCGTCTTTCGCGCATGATGCTGATCATCGATGAGACCGACCATCCGCTGATCATCAAGGTGGCCTCGATTCCGCAGACGCACATTCAGGTGTATTTCATCGACAATGATGACTATTTCACCAAGCGACAGATGGAGGCTGATGAGAACGGTGAGGAGTATAGCGACAATGGTGAGCGTGCCATCTTCTTCGCCCGCGGCGTATTGGAGACGGTGAAGAAGTTGCGCTGGGTGCCCGATATCATCCACTGTCAGGGTTGGATGAGTGCCGTGATTCCACTGTATATCAAGACAGCTTATCACGAGGAGCCGTCGTTTGCTAACACGAAGGTCATCACTTCGCTCTGCAGCAAGGAACTGAAGAACGATCTGGGTGAGCGCTTCAAGGACTGCATCGTATTCAAGGATGCCAAGCGGGAGCTGCTCGATGCCTATAAGGATCCGTTCGACTTTGCTGAGTTGAGCAAGTTGGCCATCGACTATTCGGATGGTGTGGTGGAAGCTGGCAACAATGTTAATCCCAAGCTTGTGCAGTATGCCATCGACAAAGGAAAGCCTGTGATGCGCTATCCGGGCGAAGAGAATATCAGTGAGCCGTACGACCAGTTCTACGATGAGGTGTATGGCGACGAGATTGAAGGATAATAATTTTGATTCAATGAAAGCAAGATTTCTGGCAGGACTGGTGCTGCTTGTGATGGCACTGACATCCTGCGATGAGACAACAGAGACGATCGGTTCGTCACTCACGGATAACATGGACTTTTTGAAGATTACCACAGACAGTTTCAAGGTAACTTCACGCTCCATCATTGCCGATTCTGTCCTTTCACGCAACGCTATGGGGTATCTCGGCAGGATCAAGGATCCCGAGACGGGTGCTTATGTAACAGGCGACTTCATGGTGCAGTTCAACTCCATCGACACGAAGGCGTTCCCCGTGCAAGACAGTATCATGAGCAGAATCAATGGCGAAGTGGTGGCCGACTCCTGTATTGTCAACCTCTACTATAGCAATTTCTTTGGTGATTCACTCTCTACCATGAAGCTCACCGCCTATGAAATGGCGAAGCCCTTGGAAGAGGACCAAATGTATTACTCGAACTATGACCCCTTTGCCAACGGTTATATCCGCGAGGATGGCATTAAGGTTGACAAGGTGTTCACGTTGGCTGACCAGAATGTGGACGACAGTTTGCGCACCACAGCCGACTTCCTTCCGAGCATCCACCTTGCGCTGAACGATCCTTATACCGACAGCGACGGTAAGACATACAACAACTTCGGTACGTATGTGATGCGTAAGTACTTCGAGAACCCGAACTATTTCAAAAACTCGTATCAGTTTGTGCATCATGTCTGTCCGGGCTTCTACGTCAAGATCAAGGACGGAACAGGTGCCATGGCTTATGTGAACATCAGCTGGATGGTGGTCTATTTCAAGATCAAGGATGAGGACGGTAACGAGGAAGTGGGAAGAACATCCTTCTCTGGAACGGAAGAGGTGCTGCAGACCACCCGTATCACCAACGACCAGCGGTCGATTGAGCGTCTGGTCAGCGACAATAGCTGCACCTATATCAAGAGTCCGGCAGGTATTTTCACGGAGCTCACACTCCCCGTTGACGAGATTATCAATAATCATGAGAACGACACGCTGAACACAGCACGTCTGTCGCTGACGAAGATGATAGACTGGAGCGACTCTGATTACAAGTTCAACATGCCCACCTATCTGCTCATGGTTCCCAAAGACAGTCTGTACACCTTCTTCGAGAAGAACAGTCTGCCGAACAACATCACCACTTATGTAAAGGAGCGCGACCACACGTCTATCAGCACCGGTAGTAGCTACTATAGTCAGAGGGTGATCAAGAAATACAAGGACAGCTATACCTTCGATAATATCTCCAACCTGATTCGTCATATGGCGGAGACAAAGAAGAAGGGTGGCAGCGATTATACCATCAAGCATCCCAACTGGAACAAGGTGGTAATCGTGCCGGTTACGGTGAATACCACGACAACCACCAGCGGAGGCACCGCCATCAGTAGGGTGATGAACGACATGTCACCCACCAGTCTGCGACTGGTAGGCGGCAGCGAGAATGTGAATGGCGACATCCACATCAGCGTGATCTACAGTAAGTTCTCGAACAAATAACCCTCGTGATGGCAGATAACTATCTGGAACGACATCAGGAGGACTATGAGGTCAGGAAGGCTGAATGGCTCAGGAAGAGGAAACATCTTCCCAAGCTGAAGAAAAAGCTGGAGCGTCCTGACGACGAAGCGTTATAGAGCGCCCTACCCTATTACTTTGTATTTGGCAAATTTCAACAGCAACTGTTTGGTGCCCGCATGACGGAACTGGACAGTTGCTTTTGTATTCTCACCAGTTCCCTCTACCTTGACAACGGTGCCCACACCAAAGCGTTCGTGCTCGATGGTGTTTCCTTCGACGAGTGGTGCCTTTCCACCAGTGGGAGCAGAAGCACCAGACGACTTACCCACCACATCGGACACCCGTCTGAGATTCCCTCCTGCCGCCGTGAATGTGCGTTTGAAACGACTGGAGAACGGATCTGTCGGTGCATCCTCATGATGACCGGCAATGCGCGGCTTGGGGTCGGCCTTGAACTGGGAAGCCACAGGATTGGCATTCTGCCAGCGACGCCCATCAGAATAACCACCAAAGGGTTTCCTTGAAGGCGTATCAAACAGTCCGCCGCCCACCTCTTCCTCAACCTTCAGGAGATTTGGATCGATATCGTACACGAACCTGCTGGGCGTGTCGAACTCCATCTTTCCGTAGCGCCAGCGGTTCTTGGCGCAGGTAAGGATACAGTGTTTCTCGGCACGTGTGATGGCCACGTATAGCAACCGTCGTTCCTCTTCCAGCTCGCGCTTGGAGGTGGTGCTCAGCGGACTGGGGAAGATGTTTTCTTCCAGGCCCACCACGAACACTGTCGGGAACTCCAAACCCTTGGCGCTATGAACGGTCATCAGCGTTACCCGCTGCGCATTACCCGAATCATCATCACTGTCAAGATCGGTCATCAGCGACACCTCCTGCAGGAAGTCCGTCAACGACACCTCCTGCTCCAGTCCTTCCTCCCTACGCCCTTGCACAAAGTCCTGCATACCGCTGAGGAACTCCTCCAGGTTCTCCTGTCGTGCCAAAGCCTCTGGCGAAGTATCGCCATATAAATCGGCCGATATCCCGCTGACCTTGATAATCTCTGATCCCAGCTCATAGGCATCGGTAGTGGTCATCTTCTCCACGAAGCTGCTGATCATTTCACAGAAATGCTGCAGCTTGGTCTGCGTCCCCTTGTTCACATCCAACTGGTACTGAGCAGGGTGACAGATCACGTTCCACAGACTGGTTTGGTTATTCATCGCACACGCAGCGATCTTCCCCACGGTAGTATCACCAATTCCCCTTGCCGGGTAGTTGATGATACGTTTCACTGCCTCCTCGTCATCAGGATTGGCCACCACGCGGAAATAGGCGATGATATCCTTGATCTCCTTGCGCTGGTAGAAACTCAGACCACCATATATTCTATAAGGTATATTCTCCTTACGGAACACCTCCTCGAAACTACGACTCTGGGCGTTGGTACGATAAAGAATGGCAAAGTCGCTATAGGCCGCCTTCTCCTCGCGCCTGATGCGCTTGATGTCGTTACATACAATGATTGCCTCCTCCTTGTCGCTGTAGGCAGGCTTGAAGATCAGTCGTTCACCTTGATCGTTCTGACTATACACATCCTTGTGTATCTGTCGTTCATTCTTCCTGATCAGACTGTTAGCTGCCTGTACGATATACTGTGTACTGCGGTAGTTCTGTTCCAGTTTGAACAGCTTGGTACCATCGTATATCTGCTGGAAATCAAGAATATTGTCGATGTTCGCACCGCGGAATCCATAGATGCTCTGTGCATCATCCCCCACCACGCAAACATGCTGATGCTCACGCGTGAGCTGATAGACGATGCGCTGTTGCACCGAGTTCGTATCCTGATACTCGTCAACCAGTACGAAACGGAAACGCTCAGCATACTGCTGTCGCACCTCCTCATGTTCATTGAACAGCGTGTACGTCTGCGTAAGCAGGTCGTCAAAGTCCATGGCGTTCGCCTGTCTGCACCGTGCGCAGTAGGCGGAATAGATGGCACTGATGGCCGGCATCCTTGCCTCGCGGTCGTGCTGTAACGCATCTTTGTCTTGGGCATAGAGGTCAGGAAGTATCAGGTGGTTCTTCGCCATGCTGATGCGATGATGTACGGTAGCAGGCTTATACACCTTGTCGTCGAGATTCATCTCCTTGATGATGCTCTTGAGCAACGACCTGCTATCACTCTCGTCGTAGATGGTGAAATTGCTGGAATAGCCGATACGCTCTGCTTCCCTTCTCAGAATCCTAGAGAAGATGCTGTGGAACGTTCCCATATAGAGATAACGGGCGGTCTGCTCCCCCACCAGCTGTCCGATACGGTTTCTCATCTCCTTAGCCGCCTTGTTCGTAAACGTCAGCGCCAGGATATTCCATGGCATCATCCCCTGATCCAGCAGGTATGCGATCTTGTAGGTCAGCACACGCGTCTTCCCCGATCCTGCACCGGCAATCACCAGCGACGGACCATCGATATATTCTACGGCTTTGCGCTGACTCTCATTCAAGTCACAGGAATCAAGTTTCAAGTTACAAGTTTCAAGTTTCAAGTTACAAGTATTTTCTGTCAATTTTCAATTATCAATTATCAATTCTCAATTCTCAATTCTTAATTCTTATAAATTCCTCCATCCACCGTACTCGGATCAACAACCTGCCCTTCCTTCGGCAGAATCGGTATAAACTTCATCTGTTTCATAATCGCATACTTACGTTTCACCATGTAGTCGGAAGGATACTTCGACGAGTACACCCTGGGATTAGGTAGGGTGGCCGCTATCAAGGCACAGTTGGCACGGGTAAGTTCCTTGGCAGAACAGTTGAAATGCTCGCGCGCCACCGCCTCCACACCATAGATACCATCGCCCATCTCTATCGAGTTCAGGTACACCTCCATGATACGCTGCTTGCTCCACATCAGTTCAATGAGTACGGTGAAATAGGCCTCCAAACCCTTGCGAACCCAAGTACGACCCGGCCATAGGAACACGTTCTTGGCGGTCTGCTGACTGATCGTACTTGCGCCGAGCATCCGCTTGCCCGTCTTGTTCCGCTTGGTGGCCTTCTCGATAGCCTTGTAGTCGAAGCCATGATGCTTCAGGAACCGCTGGTCTTCACTAGCCATCACCGCCACAGGCATGCTGGGTGACATCTTCTCCAACGACACCCAGTGGTGCTTGAGTTTCATGTCCTTCCCCTCCTTATGCTGCTCAGCCAGACGGATGAACATCAGAGGTGTGAAGTACACAGGAACAAACCTAAGCACTATAACAGAAAGAATGGTGGAGGCAAAGAATGCCACCACCATCCATTGAATAAGTTTTCTTATACCTTTAATGATCTTCATTACTGGAGTGTGCCATTGTTAGCGGCGTCGATCATTGCCTGGCTCGGGAAGAGGTAAACCTCTACACGACGGTTCTGCTGACGACCAGCTGCAGTTGAGTTGTCGGCAACGGGATCAGACTCGCCGAGACCCTCAACACTCTTGATCTGGCTGCTGCTCACACCCTGACCATTGAGGTACTTCTGTACGCTCTGGGCACGCTGCAGAGACAGAGCCTCGTTCTTCTGAGCGCTCTGAGCAGCTGTTGAGTTCTTCCAGCCCTGGTTGTCGGTGTAACCCTTGATGGCAACGTCAGCATCGTTGTTCTGCTTCAGCACATTAGCAAACTCTGTCAGAGAGTTCTTGGCAGCAGCCTGCAGTGTAGAGCTGCTTGACGGGAACAGAATACCAGAATCGAAGGTAACCTTCACAGCCATGGTCTGACCATTAGCATCGGTGATACCCTCAACCTTTGCATTCTCAACGGCAGCGGCAGCAGCCTTTGCCTTATCCATCTTCTTACCAATCAGCACACCAGCGGTTGCACCAACAGCTGTACCGATAGCAGCACCAATAGCTGTGCTCTTTGTGTTATGACCGATTACCTGGCCAAGGATTCCACCTAAGGCAGCACCACCGGCGCCACCAAAAATACCACCTTTAGCAGTGTTGTTCATACCACAACCTGCTAACAGAAACATGGAACAAAGTCCCAGAACAGATACTTTTAAATTCTTCATGTCTTTAAGTTTTTTAGTTTAAAAATGAGTGTCTGTAATTTCTACTTTATCGTTGCAAAGATAATGGAAATTTCTGAATTACCAAGAAAAATAAGTATTTTTTATACTTAGAACCGATAAGATTCGGGTAGAACGAAGGGATTTCGCTTTTTTTTTCGTATTTTTGCAGCCGAAAATTGAAACAATATGGCAAAAGAACTAAAAGAATTGACAAAACGTGCCGACAACTATAGTCAGTGGTACAACGACCTGATCGTAAAGGCCGACCTCGCTGAGCAGTCGGCTGTGCGCGGCTGTATGGTCATCAAACCCTATGGCTACGCTATCTGGGAGAAGATGCAGCATCAGCTTGACCTGATGTTCAAGGAGACAGGTGCACAGAATGCCTACTTCCCTCTGCTCATCCCCAAGTCGTTCCTCTCCAAAGAGGCAGAGCATGTAGAAGGCTTTGCTAAGGAATGCGCCGTGGTTACCCACTATCGTTTGAAGGCTACTGAAGATAAGAGTGGTGTGGTGGTTGATCCCGCTGCCAAGTTGGAGGAAGAATTGATTATCCGTCCTACCAGCGAGACCATCATCTGGAACACATATAAGAACTGGATCCAGTCGTGGCGCGACCTGCCACTGATGTGTAACCAGTGGTGCAACGTGATGCGCTGGGAGATGCGTACACGTCCTTTCCTTCGCACCAGTGAGTTCCTCTGGCAGGAAGGTCATACGGCTCATGCCACCCGTGAGGAGGCTGAGGAGGAAGCACAGAAGATGCTGAAGGTGTATGCCAAGTTCGCAGAGGAATGGATGGCAGTGCCTGTAGTACAGGGTGTTAAGAGCGAGACCGAGCGTTTCGCCGGTGCCCTCGACACCTACACCATCGAGGCCATGATGCAGGATGGTAAAGCACTGCAGAGCGGTACATCGCATTTCCTCGGACAGAACTTTGCGAAGGCGTTTGAAGTGACTTATCTGAACAAGGACAATAAGCCTGAATATGTGTGGGCCACATCATGGGGTGTATCCACCCGACTCATCGGTGCACTGATCATGACGCACAGTGATGATAACGGACTCGTTCTGCCGCCGCGCCTCGCTCCTATCCAGGTGGTTATCGTTCCTATCACGAAGGGGGCCGACCAGCTGGCAGGTATCAGCGAACGACTGCAGCCTGTCATCAATGAGCTGCGTCAGGCTGGTATCACCGTAAAGTATGATGATGCCGACAACAAACGTCCGGGCTTTAAGTTCGCCGACTATGAACTCAAGGGTGTTCCTGTACGTCTCGTCATGGGCGGTCGTGACTTGGAGAACGGCACCATCGAGGTGATGCGCCGTGATACACTGGAGAAGGAGACCCGTCCTATTGAAGGAATCGTACAGTATGTGGAGCAACTCCTGGAGGATATCCAGCAGAATATCTTCAAGAAGGCCAAGGACTACCGCGATGCACGTATCTACGAGTGCGACAACTACGAGGAGTTCAAGGAGCGCGTAAAAGACGGCGGCTTCTTCCTCTGCCACTGGGACGGTACTGCCGAGACCGAGGCACAGATCAAGGAAGAGACTCAGGCTACCATCCGCTGTGTGCCCTTTGGTGTTGAGCAGACTCCAGGCACCGATATGGTATCAGGCAAACCTGCCAAGTATCGCGTGATTATCGCCCGCAGCTATTAAGATTATAATAAGGTACACGTACTTTTACATAATGAGGATGCTCCGTGAAGCATCCTCTTTTTTTGTTGTTGGAAAACAAACAAAACGAGGGTGAGAAAACTCACCCTCGTTTGTTGTATGTTTGTAACACTTGTTCTTTAGAAGAACAGGTAGCGGTTATCGGTAATATTTGCCTTCTGTATAAGCTCCTGCATGAAGTTACCAGCACGCTGCAAGGCTTTCTGCTGAGCCTGCTGCTCGTACTTCTTCGCTTCGAACTTGCTGTCAGCACGACGAGTCTGGTCAAGTACCTGTACGAAGTAGATTCCTGCATTACCCTTGATGGGTCGCGGACAGAAAGCACCCTTCTTGGTACCTGCCACAGCACCGCTCAGTGCGGGCTCGCTGGCACCAGTTTCCTGTACGAAGGTAGGAGCTGCGAAGGTGATCTGGTCTACGCGTACCACCTGTCCACCCTTATTACGGGCATCGGCCATGTTCTTTACGTTCTTCACGTCGGCAAGAATCTTCTCAGCCTTCTTGTCCTTCAGCACCTCAGACTTGAGGTAGTTCTTCAGGTCCTCGTTCTTCTCATAGCTCAGATAACCCTTGCCATTGATGTTATTGAGGGCTACCACCAAGAGGTGGTCGTTGTTACCGCACTCATACAGCGGTGACACACTACCCTGCTTACTCTCGAATGTCCACTTCAAAGCATCGCGTGTGGCAGGGATGCCAGCAATGTAATGATCAGAGTTGCGCACGCCCTGACGATCCTGAATCTGATAGCCGTACTTGGCAGCATTCTTCTGAAGGTCGTCTAACGTCTGACTCTCGCTCACGAACTGAGAGAACTTATTGTAAGCTGCGTTGTAAGTATCCTTAGAGAACTCGATGGTCTTCTTGATAACGGCTGCCACATACTTTGTGTTCATACCTGTACGACCCGTTACCTGAACGATAACGTTACCGTTGGTCATCTCAAGGTTATTGAGGGCGTTAACGGCTGCTGTATTCAAAGTATTGATATACTTACGGGTATCAGCATCCAAAGAAGGAGCAGACTCGTACTCACGACTGGTCATCCAAGTCTTCTGACCGGTCTGACCGTATTTCTTGGCAAGTGCCTCGAAGTCGGCACCACCCTGCAGAGCCTGATAGATACTATCGGCAGCCTTACGGGTATCAGAGAGCTCGGGACGAGCCACCTGGATGATACGGAACTCGATTGAGTCGGCCAACTGCTGCTTAGAGAACAGCTTCACCACGTTCAGCGTGTTATCCTCCTTGTTCTCGATAGGAGCAGATGTGCTACCTACAGAGAGAGAATCGAGACGTGCTGCAATATCGTGGGGGAAGGCAGAGCGTGTGAGAGGAACGCCCAGATAAGGAACGAGAGAGGCGCTCTTGCGGATGATCTCTGTAGGATCATCAGAAGTAACCAACTGGTCACGCAGCTCCTGAATATTCTTGTTGATAGCGGCACGGTCGGCTGCGCTTGCAGCTACCTGCACATCCACGAACTTGATATCGCGCGACTCTTCCAACTGCTTGAAGCGCGGCTTCAACTCCTCGTACTTAGCCTTGATGTCGGCATCAGTCACCTCTACCTTATTGTCGTTGATCTTGCTATAGGGGAATGCAACGAGGTTCACAGAGTTCTCGAGCGTCTCGTCTGTATAAGCCTGCTGTGCCTCAATGGGGTTAGAAATGAGACAAGCACCTAACAGGGCCTGATACTTCTGCGCCAGCAGCTGCTGACGGATGTTCTTCTCAAGGAATGTCCAGTAGTTATAAAGACTGCGATACTGCTCAGCCATCTGTGCATCGGTCTTCTTGGCCTTGTCGTACTCAGCCAGGAACTGCTTCAGTGAATTAGCATCGAAGCGACCTGTCTGCTGGTTCACGAACGGTGTCTGCAACAGCATGGGGTTCGTACCCTCCTGAAGCATCTGCTGCATCTCCTCATCTGTTACGGTGAGACCCAGTTTCTCTGCTTCAGCACCGATGACCGTATTCTGGATGAACTGGTTCCAGACCATATCCTTCACCTGATTAGCCTCAGCATCGGTGAGGTTGTCACGACCCTGAGTCATCTTGATGACATCTGTGTATTCATCTACAAGATTCTGGAATTCCTGTACATCGATTTTTTTACCTAACACTTCGCCTACGCGCTGACGCTCCTGGTTCTTGAGAGAATCGCAAGAGCGGAACAGCTCCTCGGCAATGAATGCGAAAAGGGCCAATCCGATTACCGTTACAAGGACCGGACCCCAGCTTCTGATTTTTCCAATTGCTGCCATTTGTCTATAATTGTTTTATTGTTATTATTCTCATTTTTTCCCTCCTAAAAGGAGGGGGTTCTCTGCGGATTACCGCTAACAGCCGACAAAATTACAAAAAATCTGTCAATTACTTGCAAGAATCTTGTAAAAAAGTTGAATTATTCGATCACTTTCAGTTTCACCAGCTCGATTTTGGTCTGCGTATTCTTGATGATACGGAACTCGAAGTGCCCGATCTTCACCACCTCGTTCAGTTTGGGGAAGCTCTGGTAGTCGTGCAGGATCAGTCCGCCAACCGTCATATATTCCTCACTCTCAGGCAGGTCGAGGTCGAACAGCTCATTCACCTTGTCAATCTCAAGACGTGCCGACAGCAGATACTCATGATCGCCTATCTGCTTGGCGGTATAGTTGGAATTATCGTGTTCATCCTCAATGTCGCCGAAGATCTCCTCTACGATATCCTCAAGGGATACAATACCACTGGTTCCGCCGAACTCATCCACCACGATACCCAGTGATTTCTTTTGTTGCAGGAACATCTGCATCATCTTTCGGGCGGTCATGGTTTCAGGCACGAAGGGCATTTCACGGATCAGTGATGCCAGATTCCACGGTTGTTTGCCTTGGTCAGGCTGTCCCATCACGCGGAACATATCCGAAGAATGTACATAGCCGATGATATGGTCGATATCCTCATGATAGACAATGATCTTCGACTTGCCATTCTCCACGAAGGCAGCCATCAGGTCGTCGGCAGAACAGTTATCTTCCACCGCACAGATCTCCGTTCGCGGCACCATGCAGTCGCGCACCTTCGTATCGGCAAAGTCGAGCGCGTTCTGGAAGATCTTCACCTCATCCTCAATCTTCTCATCATCACCCGCCTTCTCGATCGACGACTGCACCCAGTAGTCGAGATCCACCTTACTGAATCCCTCATCCTGTCCTTCCTTTCGTATCTTAACACCTAAGAGGCGCAGCAGCAGCTTCGACAGGAAGGTGCTGAAACGCGAAATAGGCCATAGTAAGATATAGCAGATAAAGGCCGGGAAGGCAAAGACCGTGAGCAAACGGTTGGGGTTACTCTTGAAAAATGTCTTAGGCAGGAACTCACCGGTGAAGAGTACGATGAGTGTAGAGAGAATGGTATCGGCAGGAACGGTGAATGCCGCATCGAAGCCACGGAAGATGGTATTGTCGAAGAACTTCGCGATGAGAATACCATAGACCACCAATGCAATATTGTTTCCCACAAGCATCGTACTGACGAAGTTGTTGGGATGACGGTAGAACACACTGAGAGGTCGCGCTGCAAACCCCGCCTTGTCCTTATCCACCTCGGCCTGCATGCGGTTGCTGGATATGAAAGCGATCTCCATACCTGAGAAGAAGGCGGAGAACACCATGGCAACCAGGATGCCGATAATGAGTGGCAAATCTATTTCAGACATGTTGATTAATAATATGACTTGGCCTTGGCACCTGTTGGCTGGCGTTTCATTGACTTCACGCTGTCGGGTGCACTGAGTATCGTGTCGCCCGCGTTGGTACCCAGACCATCCTTTCCTTTAACGAATGAGCCTTTAGAGTTTGATATCGTGTAATGTGACAAATCCTGGAAATTATCGTCGCTCAGGAAGTAGGTTCCTTGCATCTCCCGTTCAGGAGTAACGATACGTGAGAACTTATTACTGTACATCTCGTGCCGTTCCTGATCCCAGAACAGTTCCTCGCTGGTAAATACAAGTCCTGCCTTGGTGCGGATCCTCACCCTACCGCGCAGTTCCCACTTCTTCTGTTCAAAATAGTTATAGGCGGTATCGGCCTGGATATAAGCCTCCACGTGGAATTTCTCGTCGAACTGCTCCAGGAAGATACCCTTATCGAAGGTCCACACCTTGGGGTTCCTCACCTCGTTGTAATCCCATCGTTCCGTTACGATACGGTATTTGATCACACCCGAGTCGCTCATCAGCATGTTCACGCCATAGGTAGTCATGAGCGAAGCTGAGTCGCGTGGATAGATGGGTGGTGCAATATGCTCCTTGCTCTCCTCGCACGACCATAATGTCATGCTCAGGAAAAAGCCTCCTATGAGCCGACCCAGGAACCGGTTTATCGAACGCTGCACATCCATCTGTGAACCTATACTGTCATCACTCCGCACCAAAGGTTATCGTACCTTCCACTTGGCGAACCAACGCTCGTTGAAGGTAATACCGATATTGATGCGGAACGTGTTTTCAACAAGCAGTCCTTTGTCAGCCGACCGTCTTGACCACTGTCCTGAGATGTTCAGCATGGAACGGTCGTTCCACGCATTCAGGATAGGAATACCGAAACCGGCGCTCACAGAAAGCTCCTTCGGTCCGTCAACCCCATTAACTTTATAATAAGGTGTAGCATAGGAGGCACCTACACGGTAGCGAACCCTGTTGAGGAAGCCACGCATATAAGGACCTTTGCAATACTCTCCTCCCACGGTTACCTGATGACGATCCATGAAATAGTCTTTGTTCAACGCGTACGAGGGCACATCGTTCACCACCTTGTATTCAGGATAGGAAACGCCGCTCCACTGCATCAGCGTGTAGTCGGCTCCCACCTTCAGCTGGTTATTGTGCTGCAACACGAATCCTGCGCTGTAGGTATTCGGCATCTTCAGTCCGTCTTCAATGGTATAAGTTGTAGGATTAACCACACCTGTTGAACTGTTGGTACTTGTAACAACACATTGGGGATCGGCTCCCAGGGAATGCGACGGACTATAGGAGGCACCTATCGTCACCACGTCTTTCTTACCCAGTGCCTGTCGATACTGCATACCGAAGTTCATGCGCAGACTGTTAGCCGTCATGGAATACTCCTTGGTCAAGGTATTGATGGCTGTGTTCTGCGACAGTGTTCCATTACTCATGGTGTAGTAAGCATTCTGAATCGACCGCGTGATATCACCCCATACATACCCGATGTTTGCACCCAGCGAGAAGCCACGTATCGGTTCCCAGCCGGCACCTGCATACACCTGATGGAAGCCTCCTGATCCAGAATAGGTATTTTGGAAATAGGTGGAATTGTCGGCATTCAGCGACTCGATCGATGCGTAGTTATACCCCACGTTGGTCAGAGGCAGTATACCCAAGCTCATACCCAGGTGCTTAGCCATGCGGAAAGCAACGGTGGCGTATTCGAAATCAGCGTTCTTGGCGTTCTTCTTGACACCATTCTCACTGTAATTGGTAATCTGTCCCGACATACCCACATCAAAGATAAGAGAGAGGGAGTCGGTGGCTGAATAGCTGGCGGGATTGAGGAAGTTCACCAGCGTACCTTCGCGAAAGCCCTGGGCGAGTCCGTTCATACCGCGGTTGAAGCCACCAGACTGGTCGGCCAGCACACCCAGACCGTAATACGAATAAGGAGAATTAGTACCACTTTGGGCACTGGCTGCTATCGTCATCGCCATCAGAATGATGGCACTGCATATTTTTTTCATGACCTGTTCGAATCTTCTATGAATTATTAGCGTGCAAAGATAAGGAAAAAAAACGAAACGGCCACACTCTTGTAGGGAATATAAACAATATTTACCTATTTTAATACTATGTACTTGCTGTTTACAGAGGGTTTTTCGATGAAAATTTGGTGGAATAAGAATAAATAAGTACCTTTGCGACGTGAAAAGATTTTATCATCTATTATCTCTTGTCACCGTCTTTGTGCTATCCTTGAACGCAAAGGCGCAAAATACTGATTCCATGATGATTAGCATAATGGATTCAGTGGAAATCAGTCTGCTCACTTGTTCCCCTCACGAAGCGATTTACAGTCTGTACGGTCATACAGCCATTCGCATCAACGACCAACGAAACGGTGAGGACTTGGCAGTGAACTACGGGTTGTTCTCTTTCGAGAAACCCCATTTCGTTCTGCGCTTCCTCTTTGGTTTGACCGACTATGAGATGGGCATTGAACCGTTTGAAGCTTTCTGCCGACAGTACCGCTACTACGGAAGCAGTGTGACACAGCAGGTGTTGAACCTGACGAACGAGGAGAAATGGAACATCGTCAAGGCTGTCAACATCAACTATATGCCCGAGAACAGTGTGTATAGATACAATTACTTCTACGACAACTGTACTACGCGGGCTGTGGATATGCTGACTACCCACCTGGCAGATGCCCATGTGGTGTTCGAGGGAGAACAGCAGAAATACCCGTCGTTCCGCGAGATGGTTCACGGTTGTCTGCCACACCACCCTTGGAACCGCTTCGGTAATGACATGCTACTTGGGGTAAAAGCCGACTGTAAGACCACCCTTCGCGAGCATCAGTTCCTGCCGGCAAATGCCATGGACGACTTCCGTCATGCCATGATTGTAGGACAGGATGGCAGTAACCGACCGCTTGTCTTGCGCGAGGAGATTGTCGTACCCGAGGGAACACAGGATGTCTGGAAGGACTTCCCCTTATCGCCCAAGGATGTTTTCCTCATTGTGCTGGCTATTACAGTGCTCATCACCTTACTGGAAGTCTATACAAAAAAGGTGTTGTGGGGTTATGACGCCCTGCTGATGATCTTGTGCGGCTTGGCAGGCATCGTACTCTTCCTGATGCTGTTCTCACAGCATCCAACAGTACGGGTTAATCTCCTGCTGTTGTTACTGAACCCCCTACCCCTTTTCTTCATCTGGAGAATGATAAGACGTGCCAGGAAGAGGTTACCCGACCGGCAGTATGCGTGGTGGATCATCCTGATCTGTCTGTTCTTCATCGGGGGAATCTGGCAGCACTATGCCGAGGGCATCTTCCTTTTGGCATCATCTTTGCTAATAAGAAACGTGTGGTGCTTATTGCGCCAGCGAAAATATACGACAAGACCATCTGTAAGTGAATAAGAGACCCTTCACATCGGCCCTGCTCATCCTTATCGCATCTGCGGTACAGGCACAGATTGCACAGCAAGTCCCACGACTCGTTGTGAACATTGCCATTGACCAGTTGAGCACCGACTATATAGAAGTCTTCGCTCCTTATTTTGGCACGGAAGGGTTTAAGAAACTCCTTGACAAAGGAAAGGTGTACGAAAACGCTGAATACCCGTTCTCGCCTACTGATCGTGCATCAGCCATCGCCACCATTGCCACCGGCTCGTCACCTTTCTACCACGGAATCATTGGAACAAGATGGCTTGACAGGAACAGTCTGCGACTGACCGGGTGCACGGATGATCAGCAGTACAGTGGTGTCTTTACCACCGACAAGGCTTCCCCAAAATATCTTCTGACATCCACTATCGGCGATGAATTAAAGGTGTCTACGGCAGGGAAGGCCATTGTCTATGCCATTGCCCAAGAGAAAGATGCTGCCATTTTGTCGGCTGGACATGCGGCGGATGGGGCATTATGGAAAGACACCTATACCCAGAACTGGTGCAGCTCAAGCTATTATCTGAAGAAGACGCCCGCTTGGCTTGCTGAGTATAACACAACGGAAGGCAGCAAGAAAAAGAAGACCGAGTTTCAGGAACTGACAGATCTGACCAATCTGGCTGTTCTATGCATTGAAAAGACGGGCATGGGCACGGACAATGTGACCGACATGCTGAACATAACGCTGGATGCCGGTCCTGACCTGTCTGGAAAGAAAGCAACCGACTGGCAGAGCAGTATGGCCCAGACCTACATGAATCTCGACCGTCAGCTGGCTGATCTTGTAGCAACCATCGAGAGTAAGGTCGGTTCCCCCAATGTCACTTTCTACCTCACCGGTACAGGATATGTAGAAGAGCCTATAGACGACTACCGTCATTACGGTGTTCCTGCAGGCACCTTCTATATCAACCGGACCGCCAACCTGCTGAACATGTATCTCGGTGCCCTTCATGGCAGCGACAGATATGTGGAAGGCTGCAGCAGGAACCATATCTACCTGAACCTGAAACTCATCGAGCAGAAACGACTGAAACTGAGTGAGATCCTCGCAGAATCGCAGTCGTTCCTCCTGCAATGCGACGGGGTTTTGAATGTTTACACCAGTGAGAGTCTTTTGCGATCAGGACAAGGTGAGACACAAAAGATCCGCAACGGCTATCATGCCAGTGTCGGCGGAAACCTGCTGGTAGAGACCGTTCCAGGATGGCAGGTGTATAACGAAGACACCCAAGAAATCAATCAGACCAGTCTGAGGAATATCGCTTTCCCGATTATTATCTATGGAGCAGGTGTTCCTGCACAGAAAATCTCTACTCCAGTAACCGTTGACCGTATTGCGCCAACGATTGCCAAGAGTATTCATATCCGGGCACCAAATGCGTGTGCCGTTTTGCCCCTTCCGTAAATAAATTGCAGAGTTATTCCGTCTCAGCATAAAAAAACATAATTTGTTTTGTTATGCCCTCAACTTTTCGTAACTTTGCACACTCATTCATTAAGATAAAAAATAATATAATATAAAAATGGGATTTAACAATTTCTTAAAGTCATTGTTTGGCGACAAGTCAACACGTGACATGAAGCTGATTCAGCCGCTCGTGGAGAAGGTGAAAGCAGCTTATCCTGAGGTACAGGCACTGAGCAACGATGAGCTCCGTGCCAAGACCAAGGAGATTCAGAAGTATGTGCAAGATGCTGCCAAAGAGCAGAAGGAACAGATCGATGCACTGAAAGCGAAGATCGAGGACACGCCGATTGATGAGCGTGAGGTGATCTTCAACGAAATAGACAAGCTCGACAAAGAGGCCTTGGAGATCTATGAGAAGGCACTTGACGAGGTGATGCCGGTAGCCTTCAGTATCGTGAAGGAAACGGCACGTCGTTTTGCAGAGAACGAGGAGACCATCGTCACCGCCACGGATTTCGACCGTGAGCTGGCTGGCGATCCTGCCAAGGACTTCATCACCATCGACGGTGACAAGGCCATCTATCATAACCATTGGACCGCAGGAGGTAACGACCTGAAGTGGGAGATGATCCACTACGACGTTCAGCTCTTCGGTGGTGAGGTGCTCCATCAGGGAAAGATCGCCGAGATGGCAACGGGTGAAGGTAAGACCCTCGTGGCTACCCTGCCCGTGTTTCTGAATGCGCTCACTGGTAACGGTGTGCATGTGGTGACCGTGAACGACTACCTGGCCAAGCGTGACTCCGAGTGGATGGGCCCGCTTTATATGTTCAACGGACTGAGTGTTGACTGTATCGACAAGCACCGTCCTAACTCTCCGGAACGCCGCAAGGCTTATCAGGCAGATATCACCTTCGGTACGAACAATGAGTTCGGTTTTGACTATCTGCGTGACAACATGGCTATCTCACCAGCCGACCTGGTGCAGCGCCGACACAACTATGCCATCGTCGATGAGGTCGACTCCGTGTTGATCGATGATGCCCGTACGCCGTTGATCATCTCTGGTCCTGTACCCAATGGTGACGACCAGATGTTCGAGGAGTATCAGCCCCTCGTGGAAAAACTCGTTGGCGTACAGCGACAGCTGGCTACCCAGTTCCTGGCCGATGCCAAGCAGAAGATTGCCGAAGGAACCAAGCTGATGGAAGAAGGCAAGAAAAAGGAGGCACAGGAGCTGCTCGATGAGGGTTTCCTGAGTCTTTATCGTTCACACAAGTCACTCCCCAAGAACAAACCGCTCATTAAGTTCCTCTCAGAGGACGGTATCAAGAGCGGTATGCTCCGCACGGAGGAGATCTATATGGAGAACAACAACCGCAGAATGCCAGAGGCCATCGAGCCCCTGTATTTCGTGGTGGATGAGAAACTGAACTCCTGCGACCTGACCGATAAGGGTACGGCATGGCTCTCCAAGCAGGTGAACAACGATCAGCTGTTCGTGCTGCCCGATATCACCACGGAACTGTCGGCCTTGGAGAACGAGAACCTCAGCGAAGAGGAGCGCATCCAGAAGAAGGACGACCTGCTCTCTCACTATGGTGTACAGAGTGAACGCGTCCATACCTTGCAGCAGTTGCTCAAGGCATACACCATGTTCAACAAGGATGATGAATATGTTGTGATGGACGGTGAGGTGAAGATCGTGGATGAGCAGACAGGACGTATCATGGAAGGTCGTCAGTGGAGCGACGGTCTGCACCAGGCTATTGAGGCCAAGGAGCATGTGAAGGTGAAGGAGGCCACACAGACTTTCGCCACCATCACCTTGCAGAACTACTTCCGTATGTATCACAAGCTGGCTGGTATGACCGGTACGGCCTCAACGGAAGCAGGTGAGTTCTGGGATATCTACAAACTGGATGTGGTGGAGATCCCCACCAACCGTCCGGTAATCCGTAATGACCAAGACGACCGTATCTATAAGACGGCTCGTGAGAAATACAACGCCGTGATCGAGGAGATCGAGGAGATGCGCAACGCGGGTCGTCCTACTCTGGTAGGTACCACCTCAGTGGAGATCTCGGAATTGCTCTCACGAATGCTGAACCTGCGTCATATCCCCCATCAGGTGCTGAACGCCAAGCTGCACCAGAAGGAGGCCGATATCGTGGCCAATGCCGGACAAAGCATCGACGGTAAGGGTGCTGTAACCATCGCCACCAACATGGCTGGTCGTGGTACCGATATCAAGCTTTCTCCTGAGGTGAAGGCGGCAGGCGGTCTGGCAATCATCGGTACGGAACGTCACGAAAGTCGTCGTGTCGACCGTCAGCTGCGAGGCCGTTCCGGTCGTCAGGGAGACCCCGGTAGTTCAGTGTTCTACGTTTCCCTTGAGGATAAACTGATGCGCCTCTTCGGTAGTGAGCGTATCGCTAAGGTGATGGACCGTCTGGGAGTTGAGGACGGTGAGCGTATCGAGAGCGGTATGATGACCAAGAGCATCGAGCGTGCCCAGAAGAAGGTGGAGGAGAACAACTTCGGTATCCGTAAGCGTTTGCTCGAGTACGATGATGTGATGAACAAGCAGCGTACCGTTGTTTATGAGAAGCGCCGTCACGCCTTGATGGGTGAGCGTATCGGTATGGATATCGCAAACATCATTTGGGACCGTGTGGTGAACATCATCGAGACCAACGACTATGAAGGATGCAAGGAAGAGTTCCTGAAGATCCTTGCCATGGAATGCCCGTTCAGCAGTCAGCAGTTCATCGAGGAACCTCGTGAGAACCTCGAAGAGAACGCCTTCCAGCTGGCAATGGAGGCCTTCAAGCGCAAGACTGACCGTATTCAGGCTGTTGCTAACCCGGTCATCAAACAAGTATATGAGAATCAGGGCTCACAATATGAGCGTATCATGGTTCCCGTTACCGACGGCAAGCGGATGTACAATATCGCCTGCGACCTGAAGGAAGCATACGACACGGAGAGCAAGAGCGTGGTGAAGCAGTTCGAGAAGAGCATTCTGCTGCATATCATCGACGACTGCTGGAAAGAGAACCTCCGTGCCCTCGATGAGCTCCGTCATAGCGTACAGAACGCCAGCTACGAGCAGAAAGACCCGTTGGTGATCTTCAAGCTGGAGAGTGCCAAGCTCTTTGACGATATGGTGGATGAGATGAACAACAAGATTGCCAGCATCCTGATGCGCGGACAGATTCCTGAGATCCAGCAGGATGAGGTGCGTGAGGCTGCTCCTGAACAGCACTCCAGACGTTACAACGAGCAGAAGGCCGATATCCAGGAGGAGCAGATGGTTGACCGCCACCAGCAGGCTGCCGCTCAGCATGATACCCGTGAGACCGCCCAGCAGGTGAACCGCGTCCCCATCCGTAAGGACAAGATGCCTGGACCGAATGATCCCTGTCCCTGCGGAAGCGGTAAGAAATTCAAGAAATGCCACGGTCGTGGAATCGTATAAACCATCAAAACATGAAAATCGAAGTATCTAATCTGAAAAAAACGTTTGGTGAGAAGACTGCCGTTGACATTCAGCAGTTCACCATTCAAAAGGGTGACTTGTTAGGACTTGTAGGAAACAATGGTGCGGGTAAGACCACCTTCTTCCGTCTGATCCTCGATCTGCTGAAAGCTGACGATGGGCAGGTGTTGATAACCCTTCCTGCACAGACGTCCGAGACCGGTGAGGTTGGCGAAGAAATCACCATCAATCCGGTCAACAGCGAAGAGTGGAAGAAATATACCGGCGCGTATATCGACGAAGGTTTCCTGATCGACTTCCTCACCCCCGAGGAGTATTTCTATTTCGTGGGAAAGGTGAACGGTATGTCGAAAGAGCAGGTTGACGAGCGGTTGAAGGATTTCGAGCATTTCATGGGAGGAGAAGTGCTGGGACAGAAGAAACTCATCCGTAACCTCTCCGCAGGAAACAAGCAGAAGGTGGGTATCATCTCCACCTTGCTGAACAAGCCGAAGCTCGTAATCCTTGATGAGCCCTTCAATTTCCTCGACCCGTCGAGTCAGAACATCCTGAAGCACAAGCTGAAGGAGTATAACCAGGAAACGGGTTCTACCATTCTGATCAGTAGTCATAACCTGGCACACACCGTGGATGTGTGTCCGCGCATTGCCCTGCTGGAGCAAGGTGTCATCATACGCGACCTGCAGAACGAGAACGGCAGTGCTGAGAAGGAACTGGAAGAGTACTTCGACCGCGACGACAATTAACCCCTTACACATATCCTTATGAAAAGACTGTTCATGTTGTGCCTTGCGCCATGGCTGTTTCATTTTTCTATTATGGCCCAGACAAAAGATGTTACCATCAGGGTAATTGAAACCAGTGATGTCCACGGGTGTTTCTTCCCGTACGACTTCATCAACAACGCCCCCAAGAAAGGATCGCTGGCCCGCGTTTCCACCTATGTGGATTCCCTTAGGGCCATCTATGGTGAGAACCTCCTGCTCTTTGACAACGGGGACATCTTGCAAGGACAGCCTACCTGTTACTATTGCAACTATGTAAAGCCGGAGATGGAGAATGTGGCGGCCAAAGTGGTGAACTACCTGAAATACGATGCAGAAACCATCGGCAACCACGACATAGAGACAGGACATGCAGTCTATGACAAATGGATTCGTGAAGTGAAATGCCCGATGTTGGGGGCCAACATCATCGACACGTCAACCGGTAAGCCCTATCTCCCACCCTATACCATCTTCGAACGCGAAGGAGTAAGGATAGCAGTCATTGGCATGCTCACACCTGCCATTCCCAACTGGCTCCAAGAGAGTCTGTGGAGCGGTCTGCGCTTCGAGGAGATGACAGCCTGCGCCCGCTACTGGGTAAACCATGTGAAGAAGAACGAGCAGGCAGATGTCATCATCGGTCTGTTCCACTCAGGAAGAGAGGGAGGTATCACAACCGATGAGTACGAAGAGGATGCCTCACTGAGAGTGGCCAAGGAAGTACCCGGGTTCGACCTGATCCTCTACGGTCATGACCACACGAAGCATCAGGACATCATCACCAACGACGAGGGAGGCATTGTTGTATGCCTCGACCCGTCGAGCGTAGCTCTGATGGTGAGCGATGCAGAGATCAAGGTTACGATGAAAGATGGACGGGTCTTTGATAAACAGGTGACAGGACAGGTGGTCAGCGTGGCTAACCTCCCCATCGACGAACAGTTCATGGACCATTTCGAGGCAGATATAGATAGTGTCTATAACTACGTCAACCGTAAGATCGGCGTGTTCAAGAAGGCCATCTACACCCGCGACTGCTATTTCGGCAGCAGCGCCTTCTGTGATTTCATCCATAACCTGCAGTTGCAGATTACCGGTGCCGACATCTCTTTCAACGCTCCGCTCACCTTTGACGAAGTGATTGAAGCTGGTGATGTGAAGGTAAGCGACATGTTCAATCTCTATAAATACGAGAATCAGATCTATGTCATGAACCTCACAGGTGAGGAGGTGCGGAAGCATCTGGAGATGAGCTATGACCAGTGGGTGAATACGATGACCTCGCCCGATGACCATATCATGCTGCTCAACGATGATGCTAAGGGCGACCAGCAGCGGTTCGGCTTCAAGAACCTGGCGTTTAACTTCGACAGTGCGGCAGGTATCGACTATGAGGTGGATGTTACCAAGCCCGACGGACAGAAGGTGCGCATCCTTCGCATGAGCAACGGACAGCCTTTCGATGAGCACAAGACCTATAAAGTGGTACTGAACAGCTATCGCGGTAATGGCGGTGGTGAACTGCTTACGAAAGGTGCTGGTATTCCGCATGATGAGTTGAACAACCGCATCATCTATAGAAGCGAGCGTGACCAGCGGTACTACCTGACGAAAGAGATTGAGAAGCAAGGGGTATTGGAACCCCAGGCCAACAACAACTGGCGGTTCGTCCCCGAGGAGTGGACCAAGCCTGCTCTTGCTCGCGACCGTCGTTTAATCTTTGGTGAATAATACTACAATGAACAGATATTGGTTTGTTTTCTGTAAGACCGATCTTCTTTTGGAGAAACTTCCCGACGGCACCTATACCATACCCCATGGTGAAGAGCCGCCCGTGGAGATTAAGCCCTGGAACACCATACATAACATCACCCCCTTCGAGGATGCAGAGGTGAAAACGTTCCGCATCGATGCGCCTGTCACGGATCATCCCTGGTTCGAGATGTGCGGACTGCGTGCCTCGTTCAACAAGATTCCCCGCGACCTGTACCTCAAGGCAGGAAAGTGCCAGGAGATTCTCTACTGGGACATGAACACGCAGTTCTGTGGCGTCTGCGGAGCACCCATGAAGATGCACACGGAGATATCCAAACGTTGCGAGCACTGCGGGAAAGAGGTATGGCCGCAGTTGGCTACTGCCGTTATCGTACTCATTCATAAAGGGGATGAGGTACTGTTGGTTCATGCGAAGAACTTCCAGCGCGATTTCTTCGGACTGGTAGCAGGATTCGTGGAAACAGGCGAGACGCTGGAACAGGCCGTGGAACGCGAAACCTTAGAAGAGACGGGTATCCATATCCGTAACATCCGCTATTTCGGCAGTCAGCCATGGCCCTACCCCTGCGGTCTGATGGTGGGATTCCAGGCAGAATACGACTATGGTGAAATCCATTTGCAGCACTCGGAGCTCTCGGCTGGTGGTTGGTTCAAGAAAGAAAACCTTCCCGACATTCCGGAAAAACTCTCCATAGCACGCATGCTGATAGATAACTGGCTGAACAGCAAAAAATAATCCATGAGATTATTGCATGTCTCATAAATTATTCCTAATTTTGCAGACAAATAGGAAAGACGAATGAAACTCGTTCTCATAACAAAGCCCACATTCTTTGTGGAAGAAGACAAAATCATCGCGTCACTCTTTGAGGAAGGGCTCGATAACCTACACCTGTACAAGCCCGACTCTTCCCCAATGTATGCCGAGCGACTGCTTTCCCTATTGCCTGAAGATTACTACCGCAAGATCACGGTACACGACCATTATTACCTGAAAAGCGAGTACCATCTGGCTGGTATCCATATCGAACATCCTGAAGATCCTGTACCCGAGGGCTACCGCGGGCGTTTTTCACGTACCTGTCTGGAAATCGACCAGCTGAAGGCGGCCAAGAAAAAGGCCGAATATGTTTTCCTGAAGTACATCTTCCACAGTCAGAGTGAAAAAGACGCTGAGGGTTCCTTCACCGAGGAACAGCTCAGGGAAGCTTCACGCAAAGGACTCATCGACCGTCATGTCTATGCATTAGGAGGCATGAACCTCGACAATATCAAGTACGCCAAGGACCTCGGGTTCGGCGGTGTGGTGATCTGTGGTGACCTCTGGAACCGGTTCGATATCCACAACCAGCAGGACTATCGGGAACTGATCAGCCATTTCGAGAAACTGCGCAAAGCGGTAGGATAAGATAATGACACTCTATAATTGATGATTATATATGATTGACACCAATTCTTTTATGGTATTCTCAGGTACTGCCACCAAGTACCTGGCAGAACGTATCTGCCAAAGTCTGGGATGCCCGCTGGGCAAACTGATCATGACGAAGTTCTCTGACGGTGAGTTCGCAGTATCTTATGAACAGTCTATCCGTGGTCGTGACGTCTTCCTCGTACAGAGCACCTTCCCCAACTCCGACAACCTGATGGAGTTGTTGCTGATGATTGATGCTGCCAAACGCGCCTCGGCCAAAAGCATCAATGCCGTCATTCCGTATTTCGGCTGGGCCCGTCAGGACCGTAAGGATAAGCCCCGTGTAAGCATCGGTGCCAAATTGGTGGCCGATCTGCTGAGCGTGGCCGGCGTTGACCGAGTGATTACCATGGACCTCCATGCCGATCAGATTCAGGGATTCTTCGACATCCCTGTCGACCACCTCTACGCTTCAGGCGTGATTCTGCCCTACCTGCAGAGTCTGAAGCTCAAGGACCTGGTGATTGCTTCTCCCGACGTAGGCGGTTCCAAGCGTGCCAACACCTATGCCAAATTCCTGGGAGTACCCCTGGTGCTCTGCAACAAGACCCGTGCCCGTGCTAACGTAGTGGCCACGATGCAGATCATCGGTGACGTGAAAGACAAGAATGTGGTCATCATTGATGATATGGTGGATACTGCAGGAACCATCACCAAGGCTGCCGATATCATGATCGAGGCAGGTGCCAAGAGTGTGCGCGCCTGTGCCAGTCACTGCGTGATGAGCGGTCCTGCCAGCGATCGTGTGCAGAACTCTTCACTGGAAGAGATTGTCTTCACCGACTCCATCCCTTACGCACAGCGTTGTCCCAAGGTGAAACAGCTGTCAGTAGCTGAGATGTTCGCCGATACCATTCGTCGTGTGGTGGAGAACAAGAGCATCAGCGATCAGTATATAGTATAAGGTATAACTGATGGGGAATCCATGAAGACGGCACTGATCCTCGTTGGGAAAACGGTGAACAAACACCTTCAGGCATGTATTGACGACTATGTGGAACGCCTCGGTCACTACATGCCTTTCGAATTGGTGGGTATTCCTGAACTCAAGAACACCAAGAACCTAAGCGAGGAGCAACAGAAAGAACAGGAAGGTGAGCTAATTCTCAAACAGCTGCAAGCACAGGATTATCTGGTACTGTTGGATGAGCATGGTAAGGAACTGCGCAGTATTGAGTTCGCGACATGGATCCAGAAGAAGCAGCAGACTGTCAGACGACTGGTCTTCGTCATCGGTGGTCCCTACGGTTTCTCCCCTGCCGTCTATCGGCGTTGCAACGAACAGCTCTCGCTCTCCAAGATGACTTTCTCGCACCAGATGGTGAGAATGATTTTCGTTGAACAGCTATACCGCGCCTGCACTATTATCAAAGGAGAGCCCTACCACCACGAATAGTTTTGTGTCAAAAAGCATTCTATTTGTATAATTCTTCCTATTTTTGGAAGACGAGCTAACAAGAAAAGACGTAATATTGTTACCTTTGCAAACAACTTAAGAATCATAGACTGTATTTATGGAAAGAACATGGAGATGGTTTGGCAAGAAAGACAAGATCACCCTTGCCATGCTAAGACAAATCGGAGTTGAAGGTATTGTAACAGCCTTGCATGATGTACCTCTTGGTGAGGTATGGACCCGCGAAAAGATTCGCGACTTACGTGAGTATATCGAGAGCTACGGCATGCGGTGGAGTGTGGTTGAATCACTGCCCGTAGTGGAAACCATCAAATATGGCGGACCTGACCGTGACCAGCAGATCGAGGTCTATAAGGAGAGTCTGCGCAACCTCTCGGCAGAGGGCATCCACACTATTTGCTATAACTTCATGCCTGTGCTCGACTGGGCCCGCACGGATTTGCTGCATGCCAATCCCAACGGCTCCACGAACCTGTATTTCAACTATGCTGAGTTCGCCTACTTCGACATCTATATCCTGAAACGTGAAGGTGCCCGTGAGGAATGGGCGAAGTTCCAGTTCCCCGAAAGTGTAGGCAAAGGACGAAATGTCCTGGCTGAGGCAGATGAACTGGCCAAGACCATGACACCCGAGAAGGATCACCAGCTGGTGGAGACGATCATCATCAAGACACAAGGCTTCGTCAGCGGAAACTTCAGTGAGAACGACGATGCTCCCATCCAGAAGTTCCGCGATTTCCTTGACCTTTACAAAGGTATCGACAAGGCGCAGCTCCGTGCCAACATGAAGTATTTCCTGGAGGCCATCATGCCTACTTGCGAGGAATGCGACATGAATATGTGCGTTCATCCCGATGATCCCCCCATCGAGATTCTCGGTCTGCCGCGCATCGTCCGCACCGAGGAGGATATCCAGTGGTTCCTCGATGCCGTACCCAACAAACACAACGGTCTTACCTTCTGTGCCGGCTCACTGTCAGCTGGAGCCTATAACAACGTGGTGGAGATGGCTAAGAAGTTTGCTCCGCGTACCCATTTCGTACACCTCCGCTCCTGTCATATCTTCCCCAACGGTGACTTCACCGAAGCTTCGCACCTGGGCGGTCGTGCCGACCTCATCGAGCTCGCCCGCATCTTCGAGCAAGAGAACCCGCAGCTCCCCATGCGTGTTGACCACGGCATGACCTTCACCGACGAGCCCGGCGGCATCATGGATGAATCCAGTCATGGTCATAATGCTGGCTACACCCTCTTAGGACGTATGTTCGCCCTCGGACAGGTACAGGGAATCCTTGCTACCGTCGATCGCGAGCTGGGCATCGAATACAAACAACCCGGCTTCTTCGATTAGAAGATTATTAAGCCCATTAACCCTATTAAGCCCATCAACCCCATTAAAATGAAACTTACAGATATATTCTCCGGCAATTACAATGCCGCAGCATGGGAAGCCAAAGGATACCAGCTTCCCCAATTTGACATCAAGGCAGTGCGTGAAAAGACTGCCAAGGAACCCACATGGGTACATTTCGGTGGCGGAAACATCTTCCGCGCTTTCCCCGCAGCCATTCTTAACGATGCGCTGAATACAGGTAAGTACGACCGTGGTGTGATCGTTGCAGAAACCTTCGACTTCGAGGTTATCGACAAGGCATACACTCCATACAACAACCTCTCGCTACTGGTTAGTCTGCAGTCAACTGGCACCATCGAGAAGAAGGTCATTGCCTCAGTAACTGAGGCCTTGAAGGCTGATTATCAGTTTAACGACTGGAACCGTCTTGTGGAAATCTTCAAGAACCCCACGTTGCAGATGATCTCCTTTACCATCACGGAGAAAGGCTATACCTTCAACGAGGCCGACCTGGCTCGCGGCATGAAGCCTGTCTTCGCCATGGGTAAGGTTACAGCATTGCTGTACGAACGCTTCAATGCCGGATTGCTGCCCCTTACCATCCAGTCGATGGACAACTGTTCGCACAATGGTGATAAGGTGAAAGCCGGTGTCTTTGCCTATGCTGAACGCTGGGTGAACGACGGACTGGTTCCTGCTGCCTTCCTCGACTATCTGAAGGATGAGACGAAGATTACCTTCCCGTGGTCGATGATCGACAAGATTACTCCCCGCCCCCACGAGAAGGTGAAGGAGATGCTGGCTGCCGACGGCTTTGAGGATAATGACTATATCGAGACAGAGAAACACACCTTCACGGCACCTTTCGTGAATGCCGAGGAAGTGCAGTATCTTGTCATCGAAGACCACTACACCAACGGTCGACCGCCACTCCATCTGGGCGGTGCGCTCTATACCACCCGCGAGACCGTTGACCAGGTGGAGACCATGAAGGTGACCACCTGTCTGAACCCGCTTCACACCGCCATGGCTATCTATGGCTGCATGTTGGGCTACACCCTGATCAGTGCTGAGATGGCCGATGACGACCTGCGTTCGTTCATCCAGAAAATCGGTTATATGGAGGCCATGCCTGTGGTTACCGATCCTGGTGTGCTGAACCCCTACGAGTTTATCGGCGCCGTCATCAACCGTCGTCTTCCGAACCCCTTCATGCCGGATGCTCCCCAGCGAATAGCCTCAGACACCAGTCAGAAGCTGCCCATCCGCTTCGGAGAGACCATCAAGAAATACATCGCACGCGGTCTGGACATGTCGAACCTCATCCTTATCCCCCTCACACTGGCTGGCTATGCCCGCTATCTGAAAGGCATCCAGGATGATGGAACGCCGTTCACACCATCTCCCGATCCGCTGCTGGAGGAGCTGCAGACCATCGTTGCTCCGCTGGAAATCGGAAAGAAAGATCAGGACTACAGCTGTCTGCGCCAATTGTACAGTCGCAAGGACATCTTCGCTGTTGATCTCTACGAGGCCGGTCTTGGCGAGCAGATCGAAGGAATGGTCAAGGAACTCTATGCTGACTTCGGTGCTGTACGTGCCACCTTACATAAATATGTAACGGCGCGATAAAGGAAACAATATAATTACCTCTTATACCACCCTTCTGCCATTACTGGTAGAAGGGTTTTTCTTGCCAACATCTAACCCAAATCTCTTGAAACATCGATGTGCAAAGGGTTTGAGACGGGTTAGATGTTGTTCAAACATCTAACCAACATCTAACCAACATATCCCGTAGATATCCCGTTGTTTGTGTTTTTCAAGTGGAACTTGGGTTAGATGTGGGTTAGATGTTAGGTACATGTTGCTTAAACATCTAACCTGTGTCAAACCCTTTGTGGTAGGGCGTTTCAGGCATGTTAGGTTAGATGTTGGGGTGTTTTAGAAACAAATGTGCGTCATGTGACCCATTGAACCACTAATAACAATGCATATTTATACGGTACAAAAACAGGGCATTTAGAGAGTATGGCATTTGGAGGGAGTAAATGCCTTGATCACTCCCAGCGTTTGACGTTTTCTCTCCCAGCGTTTAAGGCACCAGGTATTTATATGCATAAGAGTGTATAATTATTAAATAACCGCTCCTTTGCCAGAAACCCGCCCAAAAGAGTTGATGGAAAGATTTGGCTGTTAAGATTTATTGTTGTATCTTTGCAATCAAATTGAAACATTAAATATCATCAACTTATGAAAAAGCTATTATTATCTTTTGCAGTTATGGCATTATTTACAGCATGCAATGCACAGAAAACCCTGGTGCTCTACTATTCTGAGACCGGAACAACCAAAACAGTAGCACTGGAGTTGCAGAAGCAACTGGGTGCAGATATCGAGAGTATTGAGGCAGTGGAACCCTATTCAGGTGACTTCCAGAAAACCATGCAGCGCGGACAGCGCGAGATGCAGAGCGGTGAGACGCCTGCTCTGAAACCGCTGAAGAAGAAGATTGCCGACTACGACGTGATCTTCCTGGGCTACCCCATCTGGTTCGGCACTTATGCCATGCCTATAGCTACGCTGGTGAAAGAGAATGACTTCGCCGGCAAGACCATCGTACCATTCTGTTCGTTCGGCAGCGGCGGTTTGAACACTTCAACCGACGCTCTGAAGAAGGCGCTGCCCAAAGCGAAGGTGGTGGAAGGCTATGGCGTTCGCACAGCAAGAGTGGCTGCCGTGGCCAAGGAAGTGGATCGTTTCCTGAAGGAGAACGGCTACAAGGAGGGTACTGTGGAGAAGCTGCCCGACTACTCTGAGCAGGTTCCCGTAACCGATGAGGACAAGGACATCTTCAATGCTGCCTGCTCGAGCTATCAGTTCCCGCTGGGCACTCCATCTACCGTTGGAAAGCGTGAAACAGCTGACAGCAAAGACTATAAGTTCATTGTGAAGGGACGTGGCATGGACGGATCGGAATCTAACTCCATCATCTTCGTGACCGTGGGTAAGGAAGCAGGTGCCAAGCCGGAATTCACACAGGTAGTACGCTAAGAAAGGAACGAACGATGAAGAAACTCGTTATCCTCACCGCTCTGTTACTCGTTGGTACGGCCACTAAGGCACAAGACAAGCTCTATACCGATGAGTTCCCCCTTGGCAACGTAACCTTGTTGGACGGTCCGCTGAAAAAGGCGCGCGACCTGAACATCAAGACCTTGTTGCAGTACGACTGTGACCGACTGTTAGCTCCTTATCGTAAGGAGGCAGGACTCACCCCGAAGGCCAAGGCCTATCCCAACTGGGACGGACTGGACGGTCATGTGGGCGGTCATTACCTCACGGCCATGGCCATGAATGCCGCCACGGGCAATGAGGAGTGCCGTAAGCGCATGCTGTATATGATCAGTGAGCTACAGGAATGTGCCGATGCGAACGTGAAGAACCATCCCGACTGGGGTAAGGGCTATGTGGGCGGTATGCCAAACAGCGAGCGCATCTGGTCAACCTTCAAGAAAGGGGAATTCAGGACCTACTTCGGTTCGTGGGCTCCTTTCTATAATATTCATAAGATGTATGCCGGACTGCGCGATGCGTGGCTCTACTGCGGTAACGAACAGGCGAAAACACTCTTCCTGGGTTTCTGCGACTGGGCCATCGACCTGACCGCAGGTCTTTCTGACGCCCAGATGGAGAACATGCTGGGCAACGAGCACGGCGGCATGAACGAGGTGCTGGTGGATGCCTACGCCATTACCAAGGACAAGAAATACCTTGACGTGGCCAAGCGGTTCTCGCACCGCCGACTGCTCACACCCATGTCGCAGCGCCAGGATAACCTGGACAACATGCACGCCAATACCCAAGTACCCAAGGTAGTGGGTTTCGAGCGAATCAGCGAGCTGAGCAGCAACGAGACCTATCACCAGGCAGCCGATTTCTTCTGGGACATCGTCACCGGTGAACGCTCATTAGCCTTTGGTGGTAATTCACGCCGCGAGCACTTCCCCAGCAAGGAAGCCTGCACGGACTTCATCAATGATATCGACGGTCCGGAGACCTGTAACACCAATAACATGCTGAAGCTGACGGAAGACCTGCACCGCCGCAATCCCGAGGCACGCTATGCCGACTACTACGAACTGGCTACCTTCAACCACATCCTCTCGTCGCAGCATCCTGAGCATGGTGGCTATGTGTATTTCACCCCAGCCCGTCCTCGTCATTACCGTAACTACTCGGCTCCCAACGAAGCCATGTGGTGCTGCGTGGGAACAGGTATGGAGAACCACAGTAAGTACGGACAGTTTATCTATACCCATGTGGATGATGCCCTCTATGTGAACCTCTTCGTGGCATCTGAGCTGAACTGGAAAGAGAAGGGGTTGACACTGCGTCAGGAGACGGGATTCCCCTATACTGAAACAAGCAGAATCACCATCGTACAAGGAAAGGGTAAGTTCCCGCTGCTGGTGCGCTATCCAGGATGGGTGAAGCCCGGACAGTTCTCGGTGAAGGTAAACGGACAGACGGTCAAGATTATCAGCGGTCCGTCATCGTATGTCACCATCGACCGCCAGTGGAAGAAGGGCGACGTCGTTGACATCACCTTCCCCATGCACAACAGCATCAAATACCTGCCCAACGTACCGCAGTACATCGCCTTGATGCACGGTCCTATCCTGCTCGGAATGAAGACGGGCACAGAGGACCTGGCCCACCTGATTGCTGACGACAGCAGGTTTGGACAGTATGCCAGCGGTAAGAAGCTGCCCATCAACGAGGCACCGATCCTCATCAACGATAATATCAACGACATTGCCAATCAGCTGACTGCCGTTGCCGGTAAGCCGCTGCATTTCACGCTGAGCACGAAGATGGAGAATGGTATCCGCAACGAACTGATGCCCTTCTTCGAGATTCATGACAGTCGTTACATGATGTACTGGCTAGCCCTTTCTGAGGATAGCTACAAGGCTTATCTTGACGGACTGGCCAAGGAGGAACAGGAACGTCAGGCGCTGGAGGCAAGAACGGTGGATAAGGTACAGCCCGGTGAGCAGCAGCCCGAGACCGATCATAAGATGGAGACCGACCGCTCACAGACGGGTAACTCCAACGATGTCTTCTTCCGTGATGCCAGCGACGGTCATTTCTTCAGTTACCTGATGCAAACCGGTGGACAGACCGATCTCTCCCTGCGACTCAAATACTGGGGTGTGGGCGAATGGAAGACCCACGAGTTCGACATCTTTGTGGATGATGTGTTGGTGAAGGAAGTGAACAACACGGGTAAGTACCGTATCTCTGAGTTTAAGTACGAAACCTACCCTATTCCTGCCGAACTACTCAAGGGGAAGCAGCAAGTACGTGTAAAGTTTGTGGCTAAACCGCGTAAGCAGATCGGAGAGATCTATGAGGTACGAATGGTAAAGAACCAGTAAGTCCTTGTCACATAAACAAAAAATGGGAAGCTTCTTGCTTCCCATTTTTTATTGTCTTTTTCTTTTAATTACCCTTTAACGTTCCTGCCACGATCTCAGCGATGCGACGTACTCCCTTCTCGTCGGGATGAATACCATCGTCGAGCATCTTGTCACCATCGTTGGCAAACAAGGTATGAAGGTCGATTACCTCAAGACCGTATTTTGCGGCCACCTCCTGCTGGATAGGGATAATCTCGTTCTTGATCACCTCGTCGCTGATATCCCAAGTTGACTTGAAAGCTGGGATCGGTGTGCAGAGGATGATACGTGGCTTAGCAGGCTGAGCCACCTTCGATTTCTTTCCCTTTTTCTTTGCCGGCTTCAGTAAGTCGGGACGGAGGGTAGTAATCATCTGCTCCAGATCGCCCTTGAAGGTATCACCATACTTCCAGTTATAGGGTTTCGAGTCGTTCGTTCCTAATTTGATGACCACGATATCAGGCTGGAAAGCCAAGGCATCCTTCCACGCTGTCTCGTTCATATAGGGATAGTCGCCTTTGTTCATCATGGTACGAGCACTCACACCGAAGTTCTTCACCCAGTAGTCCTTACCCAGCATGCGCTGCAACTGAGCAGGATAACCACGCTGAGGAGCCAGATCGATTCCATGACCATCGGTGATGCTGTTACCGATGCAAGCCACGCGGATAGCATCTGTCTTGGGAACCTGACGGGCCTTCAGCCACTTGCCCAATGTGGAAAGCATCTCATCGCGATAAGAGAACCAAGGACCGAAGCCATAGCCATGACCGCCTGAAGGATAGAGCATCAAGGCACACTCATTACCTGCATTGCGCATGGCCCTGTAGTATTCAACACCATTGGTTACTGGCGGAACCAGATTATCGTCGCTCGACATGATGATGATGGCAGGCGGAGTAAGGTGGCGCTGTACGGCATTCATCGTAGAGTATTTACGTACCATCTCAGGATTCTTCTGGTCCTCACCAAGGAAGTTACGGCACGACCACATGTGCGAAACCTTCTCGTCCATGGAAATCACGGGATAGAACAAGATGGTGAAATCCGGTCTTACCTCATAAGGGGAAAGCGTGGAGATCACAGATGCCAGGTGTCCACCTGCCGAGAAGCCCATGATACCCACATCATGCGGATTGATGCCCCAGACGGCCGCTGAGTCGCGTACGATACGAATACCTTTCTCAACATCACCCACAGGTTTGGTTCGGTCGCCTTCGGGCATACGGTAGTTCACCACGAAATAGGCGATGCCCTGCTGGTTCAGCCATCCCGATGCCTGCGTTCCTTCGTGGGTGTTGGAGAGTACTGAGTAGCCACCGCCTGGCACACCCACGATAGCCTTGCCGGAAGATTGCTCCGGAAGGAAACAAACCATTTGCGCCTTTCCGTCTTCGGTCAGGTCGATTGTAAATTGTCTCGCTGTCTGCGCCTGCACTGCCATTGAGAGCAGTAACAGACTGAATACCAATAGTTTTTTCATATTATAATAGTTGAATAGTTGTGATTATGCGACAAAGGTACGATTAAGTGAGCGAAAATGCAAATTTTGGAGCAGCGAAAACAAAGAAATGCTTGCATTTCATTTGTTGAGTCGTGACAAAATAAGACCAAAGGTCAAATTTATTTGCAATTTTCCAAGCGTGAGTACCTAAAACGAAGTTAAAGTAAGAAAAAACAGAAAATTTATCAACAAATGATTAATTTTTTTTGCTTTTGATTAAACCATTTTACTTGTTCTTCGTCTAAAGGATGTCTTGCATCCTTCAATCTTCACAAAAGGGTTGGAGATTAACAGAGACATCTAACTTTTTATTATATCTTAATTTTTTAACAACAATGAAAAAATCTATGAAGAAAGCATGTATGATGCTTGCCCTGCTTGCAGTACCTTTCGCTCTGCAGGCACAAACAAAGTTCCACGATGTTGAACTGAATGAGGCTACTGGTCCTGTAAAGTCTATTACCCAGGCAGGTATGATGGGCCGCGGTGAGCAGGTTGTAAAATTCTCTCAGGACGGTAAGATGGAAGCTGAGGGTATGAGTGGTCTGGTTTACGACGACAACGGTTACCTGCAGAAGGCTGAGAGATCAGTTGAGACTCCTCAGGGCAACATGAAGATCGTTACCACCTACAAGTGGGAGAACGGTAAGGTAAAGAGCCAGTCAATGGACTTCGGTCAGGGTGCTATGACTCAGGTTTACAAGTACAACGAGAAGGGTGTTCCCGCATCTATGACAATGGATATGATGGGACAGGAGATGGAAACTCCTTACACCGACTACAAGTTCGACGATCATGGCAACTGGATCAGTCGCAAGACTTCCATGATGGGTCAGGACATGGAGCAGTCTCGTAAGATCGAATACTATCAGTAATCAAAACGGTACCCTTAACTGGGTTATCTTTCATACAAAGAGAACGGGGAGCGTATTCAACGCTCCCCGTTTCATTATGCTATGATTCATTCCACTAAGGCTTAACCACCACCTCTGTACCATCGTAACTAACCGTCTTTGTGGTTCCGTCAGGCAGTACAAGGGTGAACTGACGCTTCTGCAGCATTCCTGGGTATGAGCCCTGACGAGCACCGATGGTGAGTGTGCGGGTACGGTCGTTCCACTGGAAGGTGATCGTACTGTACACACCTTTCTCGTAGTTATAGTTGTCGCCTTCATCCTCGTAGAGCGTGAACTGTCCGTCGGCTCCAGGATACACACGGATCTCCAGGTCATCCCACGTTTTCTCTCCAACATACTGCATCACAGGACCCAGAGGTACGATACTGCCGGCACGTACGAACATAGGTACATCCTGCAGGGAGGTCGTCAGCTTCACCATCTGGCCGCCCTTATAGCGCTTACCCGTGGAGAAGTCATACCAATCGGTTCCCTTCGGCAAATACTTCATTGCTGTCTTCTTCACCGTGAAATCAACTGTCAACTGTGAATTGTCAACGGCCGACTGTCTATCCCATCCGGTCATGGCATTGGTGCGGATAATCTTCTCCTCCGTATATTGCGGATCGAGGATCGGACAGGCCAGGATGCTACGACCAAACATAAACTCATCGGTCATATCCCATACCTTCTTGTCGGCTGCGAAGTCGCTGAACAGCGGACGCAGGTAGCTCTCGTTATTACTGGTAACCTGCCAGGCAGTACTATATAAATAAGGTATAAGACGGTAGCGCAGACGGATCATCTTCTCGATGGCGTCATAAACAGGCTCGCCCTTCTTACCGAACTGCCAGATCTCGCGGGGAGCGTCGGCACCATGACTGCGGAACACCGGACAGAACAGTCCGTATTGCATCCAACGTACATAGAGCTCCTGGAACTGCGGGTTGCGGGGCGCAGAGGCAGGACCGTTGGTGTTATAGGAGCTGCAGAAGAAACCGCCGATGTCGGTGTTGAAGTTGGGATTACCGGTGAGCGAGAAGCTCAGACCAGCCGGTACCTGCTTGCGCAGCATGTCCCACGATGAGTTCACATCACCGCTCCACATGTTAGATCCATAGTGCTGCTGACCAGCAAAGGCGGAGCGGGTCATAATGAAGACACGTTTGGCCACCCCCTGCCCCTCCATAGGGAGGGGAGTTTGGCGCTGTGCTTCATAGACGCCTCTGACCGTCTCTAACGGGAAGGCGTTGCGCAAGGAACGCCAGGTGCCACCTGTCACAGGATGCTCGTAATCCGACTCGCGAGGATTGAAGAAGTCGGGATCGGTGGAATCCATCCACCACGCATCCGTACCATAGTCGTATAGTTTCTTCAGGTATTTCCAGTAGATATCACGGGCCTCCTGACTGAAGGCGTCATATACCTTCACGCCCGAGGGGTATTCCCTCATAGGCGGCCATACATGTGAGATACCACTCTGCGGCCACGTCTCGAAGGGCATGAGCAGACCTTTCTCGTCGAGCTCACGGAACTGACGGGTCTGCGGACCGAAGCTGGCCCATATCGAGATCATGAAGTGCGCATGTTTCTGATGCACGTTCTTGATGAGCTGATGACCGTTGGAGAAGTCTTCTGACAGGAAATCCATGGCGTTCCACAGATAGTTACTTCCCCAGTACTGCCAGTCTTGTATGATACCATCGAGCGGCACCTGCAGTTCACGATACTTATCCACAATGCTCTCCGTCTCAGCAGCGGTCTTGTAACGCTCTTTCGACTGCCAGAAACCATAGGTCCAGAGCGGGAACATCGGTACATCACCTGTCAGATGGCGCATCTGGGCAATCACACCGTCGGCCGATCCGCCGTACATGAAATAATAGTCGATACCCTCTCCCACTTCTGAGGTGAACGACATTCCGCTGGCATCATCATCAAACTGTGTGGGCGAATAGTTCTCCCAGTAGAGTCCCCAGCCTTTGATGCTCTGCAGCACGTTCTGGAAATCCTCCAGGTTCGACTGCTCCATGCGCTTGTGCTCACCACGACGGTTCATCTTTCCGTTCTGAATGGTACCCAGTCCGTAGATGGCCTCATCCTTGTCGAGCAGGAATGTCTGGCGCACCTTTGTCACATCATGACTCTTTTCGCGCAACAGCACTTGTCCTTTGGAAGTAAGGAACGTCAGACTGCCTGTCTTGGGATCCTGGCGCACCGTCAGTACCCCACTCGATTGCTCATTACCCTTCTTCGTTACCTTCACGTCTTCCTTCTTGGCCGTCACCACAAGGGTCTTGGTGGGTTGTCCTTTGACTACATGAACAATCCTGGGCGTTACAAACTCAATCTTCACCTGTTGCGACCAGCCTGCAAGACTCGTCATGACCAGCAACAGGGTCAATACATTTTTCTTCATCCTTAATTCCGCAGCACTTTAGTTTAACTATCTTTATAAGTTTCTGGGCAACAAAATATTGCCCATAATTTTGCCATGTCAGACTTTTCACTTACCTTAGTGCTGCATTTCAAGACAAGCAAAATCATCAATGACATGGCAAAGGTACAAATATAATCAGAGAAAATCACTCCTTTTGGAGGAATATTTCATGTGAGAGAACTTTTTTCCCGTTTTTTAGGTCCGGTTATCGACAAAGTACTGGGTTTTCGATGTACGTCATTCGGTTATCAGTACGGCGAGATTGTGGGGTCGTTGTCAAGCGTTTACTTCTGTGGTGGCGACTGTGTGGAGGATGTGACATCACATCTTATGCGCCATCTCTCGTATCACCCGACCCTGCGCACATGCAGCTCTGACACCATTCTTAGAGCCATCAAAGAGCTGACACAGGAAAACATCTCCTACACTTCCG
>Ga0256407_10000348_pt1 | contig 115296 bp, 81 predicted proteins | sample RumenRJG_04DNA_FD_193489 | JGI IMG/M metagenome (GOLD analysis project Ga0256407, IMG submission 193489) | Bovine rumen microbial communities from Lethbridge, Alberta, Canada - RJG_04 | ecosystem: Host-associated > Mammals > Digestive system > Stomach > Rumen | place: Canada: Alberta... | reverse complement strand
GTTCGGGAGAAAATGCAAGCACAAATGCGCAAAAGAAACCGCTATATTATTGCGTTTCAGCATATTCGGTTGTAAATGTACAGTGGTCTAATGACCTATTGCATACCTAAAAAGTCAAATTACTGTGATTAGTTATTGTTAACAATGATCAGCTTCAACTTCAATTGTTTCTGCTGCCAAAGCGCTGCCCTCTCGATCATATCTTCACATACTCATTCTTGAAGGTCTCCATAACGAGTCCTCTGTCGCAAAGCCTCATTACCGCGGATATCAGCGATAGCAACGGAAGCCCTGTCTCAGTTGAAAGGCTCTCGAAGCCCTTGGGGTAAAAATCCAGGCAAGAGTACACGATCGCCTCATCATCTTCGAGATTCCGGTTTTTTCCCTTAACAGTGCCTCCTGTAAAGGAAAGCGCCGTATCCTTTATGGAAAGAAGGTCTGCTACAAACTCCTCCGGCGAAAGTATGACCCCCGCCCCCTGATAAATAAGCCTGTTTGTCCCTTTGCTCAAAGTATCGTCATATCTTCCGGGAAAGACATATATCTCCCGCCCCTGTTCAAGCGCGAAATCCGCTGTGATAAGCGAGCCGCTTTTTTCCGCTGCCTCAACTATCACTACCCTTTCGGAAAGCCCGCTGATAAGCCTGTTCCTGACAGGAAAATTGTTCTTCAAGGGCTTTGTTCCCGGGGGAAATTCGCTCATCACCGCCCCGTTTTCTATTATCCTTTCAAACAGTTCTTCGTGAGAAGAGGGATAGCAGATATCTACTCCACAGCCTAAGAAAGCATAGGTTCTACCTCCAGAAGAGAGCGCTCCCTCGTGGGAAAAGCCGTCTATCCCGAGAGCAAGACCGCTCACAACTGAAATCCCGTTTTTTGCAAGAAGAGAAGAAAGCGAATATGCTGCCTTCTTTCCATAGGCGGAGCAGCGCCTCGCCCCCACCATGGCAACGCAGCTTTCATCCTCATGAGGCAATGTCCCTCTGTAGAAGATAATGAAGGGCGGATTGAATACATCAAGGAGGAGCCTTGGATAATCCCTGTCCTTTACGGTCACAAAAGAGATATCATGGCTTTTTATGCTTTCAAGGAGATCTTTTGGAACAGGCATTTTTCGTCCGTTTATAAGAGCTTCCTTTTCCCGGTCGCTTAGAAACAAAAGCCCTTTGACCTCACGCTCCGTGCATGAGAAGACCCTGATCGCGCTTCCAAAATGAAAAAGAAGCGCTTTTTTTGCCTTGTTTCCAAGCCCCTCTATCTGCGAAAGCGAAAGGAGCAGCATTCTCTCATCATCCATCACTTACGCCCCTCCTTCCCAGAATCGCCTGTCCAATGTCCGGTAGCATATCGCTTCATAAAGATGCTCTCTTTTTATCTGAGAAGCTCCGTCCATATCAGCGATAGTACGCGCGACGCGAAGTATCCTGTGATAAGCCCGGGCTGAAAGGGAGAGCTTTTCAAAGGTCTCCTCCATATAGCTTTTGTCACCCGGGCTCAATGGACAGTATTTTGAAAGAAGGGTATGGGGTATCTTTGAGTTGAAGGAAAAGCTTTCATTTTTGAACCGCTCCTCTTCGATCTCATGAACCTTCATCACCCTTCTCCTGATCACATCCGAGGACTCCTCCTTTATATCCTCCGCGGCCTCAAGGAAGGACAGGGGCTTCACCTCGACGGAGATATCTATCCTGTCAAGAAGGGGCCTCGATATCCTCTGCATATACTGCCGGATCTCGGAAAGCGTGCATCTGCATCTCTTCCTGTCCGGATAATAGCCGCAGCGGCAGGGGTTCATCGCGCACACCAGCATGAAATCCGCTGGATATTCCTCCTCACCCTTGTCGTGATACACCTTTATGATCCCATCCTCCAGCGGCTGCCGAAGGACCTCAAGAGTCCTGTCATTAAACTCTGTAAGCTCATCAAGGAACAAAATTCCCTTGTGGGAAAGCGTAAGCTCTCCGGGATAAGGGACATTCCCCCCGCCGGAAAGAAGCCTTGCGCTTATGCTGTGATGCGGAGCGCGGAAGGGCCTTCGCCCTCCGGAGACAGAAAGCTCTTGAAACTTCCCGCATATGCTGTAGATAGATGCTATGGACAGTTCCTCCTCCCGGGATAAAGGCGGAAGGATGGAGGGTATCGCCCTCGCTGTCAGGGTCTTTCCCGCTCCGGGAGAGCCCACCATGAGAAAGTTGTGCATTCCCGATACCGCAACCTCACAGGCTCTCTTCAAAAGCTTCTGTCCGCGGATATCCGAAAAGTCGATCCCACTGCCTGATCCATTACAATCTTTATTTCCTTCATTCCTTCTCTCAAAAGCGATCCTTTTGGAAAGATCATTTCCTTCAAGCACCTCTACCGCTTCCCCCAGGGTCTTTACGGGATAGATCATTATTCCATCCTCTATGGCAAAGAGCGCCTCTTCTTCATTTTCCTTCGGGATGATGAAATGCCTTATGCCCTCTTTCTTCCCGCACTCTATCATGGGAAGGACTCCTTTTAATGGCAGGATCCTTCCATCGAGGGAAAGCTCCCCGAGGACAAAGAAATCATAAGAAGGCTCTTTTATATCCCCGGCAGAAAGAAGTATTGAAAGCGCTATCGAAAGGTCAAAGGTCGTGCCCGACTTTTTTTCAGTAGCCGGGGAGAGGTTCACCGTTATCCTTTTTACGGGCAGGGAAAAATCAAAGCTCATCAGAGCTGAGCGCACCCTCTCCTTTGCTTCCTTTACTTCAGATGAGACATAACCCACCAGTTCAAACATGGGAAGCCCGTTTGAGACATCACTTTCGACGCGAACGGGTATGCTTTTCAAACCGCGTATCATCGCGGTCTTTATGTTTTTTACCATAATCTCACTTCCTGACTGAAAATACAGGAAACGAAACCAAAACGGAAAAAGGAAGACGAGGGTCTTCCCTGTGATTGAGATGTACTCAAGAATATAAGCTATCCAAAAGCTTTTTTCAACAGGAAAAGATCAGAAATGGACGAATTTCAAAGAAAAAAACCGGCTTCCGATAAAGTGGCCGGAAACCGGGCAAAATTTAAGGAAACGCTTTAATCAGCGTTTCCTTAAAAAAAGTTCATCAGAATACTCTCAGGAAAGAGTCTTCACATTCTCCGGAAGCACATAAAGAACGCGCGCCCCCTCCATCGTCCCGCCGGGAGCGATCACGCCGAGAAGCTCCACGTGGCTCCCGTCCACAGGATAGTCCTCGCTTCCCACCAGAACAAAATTAAAGCCTATCTTGGAGCCATCTCCCTTATCTTCCATGATCGACCAGCTACTGCCAAGATGCTCAGCATAGCCTTCTACCTTAACAACCTGTCCGTCGTAGTTTCCGAACCACATATTGGAAGCGATCTCATTTATTGAATTGGTGTCGCCGAAAGCTACGTTCACATCGACCTTGCTGTAATCCACGGTCTTCGGATCAATAGCAGATGTCTTTGACGCGCTTTCCGATGTTCCCGCAGAAGCAGCATTGCTGTTTACAGCAGGCGTATTTGTCTGGTTGTTCGTACCATTCGAAGAACCGCAGCCCGCCACTGATACCGTTACTGAAAAAGCCATCACAAGTCCCAAAAATAATGCTCCAGATCTTTTCATTTCTTCTCCTCTCTCTTACAATTGATCTTTTAATTACTTTAGGATCTGTAGCGAATTAATATGTACATTTAATTCTGCTACAGCTCCTTACTTATTAAACTTCTGCCCTGCATCAAAGTATATCCGTAAGTCCCACCTTCCTTCTCACTTTTGAAAGAGTCCTTCCCGACACATAGCGCGCCTTTTCATTATTTTCCTTGATGCAGCGCTCTATATAATCCATATTTTTCATAAGGTCGTCATATCTATTCTTAACGCCTGAAAGCGCATCACTCACCGCTTCCCCGACTGCCATCTTGAAGTCTCCGTAGCCCTTCCCCGAAAATTCCTTTTCTATCTCCTCATTGCTCTTTCCGGTCACGGAGGCATAGATATCCATGAGGTTCATGATACCGGGCTTTTCGGAAGAATAGATAATCTCAGAACCGCTGTCAGTCTTTGCCCGTTTGAACTTTCTGATGATGGTATCCCTGTCATCGAGAAGGAAGACCGTGGCATTCTGGTTCTCATCAGACTTTGACATCTTCTTTTCGGGGTCGGCGAGGCTCATGACTCTGCGTGCATTCTTTCCGAAAACGGGCTCCGGAACTGTGAAAACATCCCCGTATATGGAATTGAAGCGCTGGGCTATATCGCGCGCGATCTCCACATGCTGCTTCTGATCATTTCCAACGGGAACGACAGTCGCCTGATAAAGAAGGATGTCAGCCGCCATAAGCACGGGATAGGTGAAAAGCCCGGCGTTTACATTGTCTGCGTGCTGCTCGGACTTTGCCTTGTACTGCGTCATCCTTGAAAGCTCCCCCATATAGGTGAAGCATGAAAGTATCCATGAAAGATAAGGATGAGCATCAACATGCGACTGAAAATAAACGCAGTTCTTCTCCGGATCAAGCCCTGCAGCCACATACTGGACATAGAGCGACTTTGCGGTTTTCCGAAACTGTGGCGGATCCTGCCGCACTGTCAGCGAATGAAGATCCATCACTCCGTAAAAGCACTCGTATTCATCATGCATAGGAATCCAGTTTTTCAATGCTCCAAGATAATTTCCAAGATGGAGCATTCCTGTAGCCTGCATTCCCGAATAGGATATCTTTTTCTTTTCTTCTTCAGACATTTTTGAGTATCTTCCTCCTGATGTATCGAAATGTGTACTGCTCCCCTTTTTTTGCGAGCATCTTCAGCATCAATTCAAGAAGGGCTGCGGTGTCTTTATGCATCACATAATGTCCCTTGCCTTTGTTGTAATATTCAAGCGCGCTCTTGTCCGTATATTTTTCCTTCTGATAGACCTTGCAGGCTGCGATCCGGTCACAGAACATCTCTACCACATACCGCTTCGGCATCTTCATCCCGGCCAGCGGAAACTCGGGAAAATCCTTCATGGAATAATCGATCCAATACTCGAAGTGATGCTTGTTCCGACCTTTGTGATGGAGCCAGGCCTTTGAAAGCCCTGTTGCTTCCCTTTCGGCATTGTTCGGGCTCTTATTGCCCTGAAAATATTTTGCTCCCACAAGAAACTCCACCGGAGCATATTTTGAAAGATCGTGCGTCAGTCCCTGCCAGTAAAGCCCTGCCATGAAGCAGTAATGTCGGACAAGCTGCCTGTGCCTTGTTATAGTATTAAAGTGCGCTAGCGCCTTTTGAAAGCTCATTATCTTCTTTCTTTCCTATCAGTATCGTTGCGGTTCCGCCTTTTACTATGGCGCTTTTCTGGTCTTCGAGCATTATGCCCTCCTCATGGAAGGTAAAATAAGGATCGCCGGTATTGTTTACGAAGAACCATTTTCTTCCCTGTGGAAGCACAGGCAGTGCGAAGGTCTCCTCCCCGTAATAGAAATTGAAAAGGAGCATCACATCATCCTCTTCTTCCTTTCCATATGCGCCTGCAAAGAGGATGCCAAGGGCCTTCTTTTCGTTTCCTATGCCCATGATCCATGGCTCTCTTCCGTGGTAGGATATGTCCGGAAGTCCAACGTGAAGATAATCCGAAAGCCTAAATGGTTCCCTGCTCGAGATCACCGTATGCTTCTTCCTGAAGGCTATCAGTTTTTTAAGATAATCCCTCATATCAGAGCTTATCTTCTTTTTCCCGAAGTCCGCCCAACCGATGGGATTGTCCTGACAGTAAGGATTGTTGTTTCCTGACTGTGAATTGAGACTTGCGTCCCCTTCAAATATCATGGGAACTGAGGTACTCATCATTACGGAAAGGAGGGCTGTACGAACGGCTGTCCTTCTTATCCTGTTTGCTACGCGGTTCTTTGTCTCGCCTTCAATACCCTGGTTTGATGAGGCATTGTAATTGTTTCCGTCACGGTTCTGCTCTCCGTTTGCCTCATTATGCTTCTCTCCGTATGAGTAAGCGTCATAGAGCGTCATGCCGGTGTTTGAGGCTGCGTAATTGATATAGGAATAACCCTTTTCCTGGCGCCGTAAGATATCCGAAAACTCCGCCGCGTTGCCGTCCATATGATTCTGAAGACGCCGCAGGGGATACTGGAACGCGTCATCCGTCACGAAAAGATGCTTGTTCTCCCGCTTTTCGTTCATCAGTACATCAAGCGGAAACTTGTTGTAAATGATCATAGTCCCGTTCAGATAGGGATTCTCTGCTATCCTTTTTATGGGAAGCCCGTCGCCTAAAAGATGGAAGCCGTCAACCCTGTATTCCTTGACCCAGTAGATCAGGGCATCAAGGATCACATCATCTATCGGCCTGTTCACAAATGAAAATTCAAGGATGACCTTCATCGAAAGCCCGTGAACAATATCTATAAGCTCCTTCAGATGGTAATCCGGATCGCTGTCCCCTCCAAAATATGAAGCCTTCGGAGCAAAATAATACCCGTCACCGTAGCCCCAGTAATTAACCCCATAGGGTTCCTCATGGACCGTGACCGTGTTTCCGTCCTTGTCCATCGCAAGGTGGCTTCTGAATCTGATGTCCTCAAATTCATAGACAGGCATCAGCTCTAGGCAATTGAAGCCGTATCCGCAGAGAGTCGGAAGAACATCAATAAGCCCTTTGTAATTTCCCCTGTGCGAAGCCGAAAGCTTTGGATATTTCATGGAAAAGCCCCTCATATGGAGCTTGTACATGATGAGTTCTTCCGGAGGTATCAGCGGATTTTCATGCTTCCATTCGTACTTTTTTGAAGAAAAACCCGAAAAGATCTGATAATTGTTTTCATAGCGCTTTATGTCATTCCATTTTTCGCGTCCTATTATCCGCCTTGCATAAGGGTCGATCATCAACTTCCCGTCCGCTTTGATGGAATAATAAAGCTTTGAAAAGTCAAATCCCGAAACAGTCACGGAAAAGACATGTCCGAGGCTCATGGAAAGAGGGATGTCAAATGAAGCGACTTCTTTTCCCGTCGCGGTATCATAAAGGATGATGCCTGGGATCGCATCAGTCTTTACGGAAAAAGTAAAGGTGCATTTCTGCCCTTCTACTCTTGTCCCGAATTCTGAAAAATCACCTTTTGTGATCGTAGGAACCAAAGGCGGACCTCTTATCTGTAGCTGTTTTTAAGGAAAAACACAAAATCAGGGTGATTATAACATTTCCGATCCCTATTTTCAAAAAAAAAACGTAATAGTTGCAGACGACAAAAAAAGCGCTTATAATCGCGCGTATGGATGAGAAAAAGAAAAAAAGCGACGGTGACACCTTCCCCGTTGACGAGAATGATACAGATGTAATGGTCACCCTTGACCTTGATGACGGGACTACTCTCGACTGCGAGATCCTCACGATCTTTGACATAGGTTCGCAGAGCTACATCGTGCTGCTTCCGGTTGACGAGAACGGTACGCCTTACGATTACGAGAATGTGGTGATATACCGCTATTTTGAAAAGGACGACGGCGAGCCCTATCTTGACAATATCAAGGATGACGAAGAATATGAGCTCGTCGCAAAAAAGTTCCAGGAATTACAGGATATAGAGGAAAAGAAGCAGGCAGGATCTTGAAAAATCCCGCCTGCCTTTATTTTGTGCTTTTACTTGAACATGCTCCCCATCTCCTGCGCGCTCTTTACGAGGAGAAATTCATCATTGTTCAGGAAGATCACATCATTCACATTATTGTCCTTTACGAACTGCGTCAGATCCCCCTCATATTCCCTGTAATCAACCACATAGACCTTGTCATAATGGTCTGTAAGGAATGGCGCGAAGGCATTTCCGTAGGATTCCTTCACGAGAACGCAGGAGGTTCCGTCGAAATTCTTCGGATTGTCTATCGTGACAAGGGGCTGGTCGCCTGCGATAAAGCCGTAGCTCGCATTTGAGGGTACTATCTTTCCGGTGCTCGAACCATAGGTAAGCTCGTTCGTTGAAAGCGGCACAAAGACCTCTACCGTATCGGGATTGCTCTGAAGCGCTGCATCCTTTCCGGAATAGTTATAGAGCGATCCCACAAAGCCCGGATAGGAATGGCTTTCATATTCCGACTTGTCATGCGGCATTATCCCTTTTGCCTTGCAGAACTGCCTGTAGACATAATACGCTCCAAGCTGCGTCCAGTGATGGTCTGTCCTGAAGAATAGATATTCGCCGTTATGATTTTTTAAGGTATCAAAGGTTTCAACAGTCTTTACGGAATCGTCCATCAGGGAATAGGTATAATCTATCGCCTTCTTCTGGTCATCGGAGCCCATCTTCTTCTGGGCGCTCTCTGTGAGCATTATCCCTGCGGAATTGGGAACGACTATGGCATAGACATCGGTAGTCTCGGGAAGCTTTGCCTTTACGTTATTTACCATGGAAGCGTATTCTTCACAGCCCTTTGCTGTATAATAAAACCTCTCATAGCCCGTGTCACCGTAGACATAGATAGAGCCCGTTTCCACCGGCACCACATCAAGGGCGTAGTCCTTGTCCTGCACCGGGTCTTCAGGGAATGAGAAAGAGGCAGATGATGAAGAGGCGCTTTCAATTTCCGATGACGAAGAGCTGTTTTCACTATCTGAAGCCGAAGACGAAACCGCTGACGACTGACTCTCCTGCTTTGTTTCCTTAGACGCACCATTACCCTGGCGAAGGGCAAGAACGATCATGATCACCGCCACCGCGATCACAGCCACAAGGGCTATCATTATAATGTAAAGCCCCACCGAACTTTTTTTCTTTTTTCTGTTACCACTCATTTCAAACAATCCTTCCAAATGATCATTCCAAAAAACATCCGCGCTATGATACCACAAAAGAAAACGATAAGAAAGCCAGTACCAGTCTATTTCTTCATCTCAAAGAGGAATCTCGACGGCGGAAGATAATCCTTGCCATGCTTCTTTACGACTGAAAATACTATCTTTTTCTTTGCTCTCGTCATCGCGACATAGAACATCCTTCTTTCCTCCTCTATATCCTCCTCTCTCACGGCCTTCTTTGAGGGCGTGACAGTCTCGTTTACCGACAGGAGCAGCACCTCGTCAAACTGCAGTCCCTTCGCCCCGTGGTAGGTATAGAAAAATACACGTGAAGCGGCCTTCTTCTCTTCGATGCACATATCCTTTTCGTTTCTCTTCCCCCGGTAGCTTTCGAGCATATCAAGAAACTCCTCCTTGCTTTTGCACTTCCTTGAAAGCTCTTCCATATCCTTCAAAACAGCCTTGACCGCCGCCTCTTTTTCGGGGTGCTTTTTCAGGAAGTCTTCTATCACGCTGTAATATCCCATGGCATTTTGTATATATCGAAGGGCTGTCTCCGGAGAAAAGCCGCGGAGCATGTTTATCTGTCTTATGAATTCAAAGACCCTCTCCTTCGTTGCCGGGTCGTCATGAAATGCATTGACCCATTCTTCCGGAAATACCTCTTCATCAGAAAGCCCGTATCGCGGTATACGCCGGTCGGGCTTATTCATGACAAAGAGGATATCCTGCCTTGTAAACGGCTTTTGCTCCTTAACACACGAAAGCCTCAGGTAAGCCATGATATCTTTAAAAATAAAGTCAATAAGCTCCCCTCCCTTTCCTGTACCCTCATTGAAAGGAGAATAATAATCTATCCCCTCGTTCTTGAGATATTCCATTATCACATAGGTCTCGCTCCTGTTCCGGGCAAGAATTGCTATGGTCTTGTCAGGGCTTTCACTCAAGGATTTCTTTATATGCCGCACTGCAAAGCTGTCCTGAGCGGCCTCGTCTTTATGCATTATCATCGTGATCTCACCCTCTACGCCGGTCCTTGATTCAAGGGTCTTTTCAAACCTGTTTTTGTTTTCCTTTATGAGCTTTGATGAAAACATTACGACCTTGCCTGCGCAGCGGTAATTTCCATGGATCGAAATGACACTTACACCTTCAAAGTCATCCGTAAACTTCTTTAATATCATGGGATCTGCGCCTCTAAAGGAATATATAGACTGATCGTCATCCCCCACAAGAAAGCAGTTCCTTTCAATTCCGGAAAGAAGTCTTACGCACTCATATTGTAGAAGGTTCATATCCTGGGCTTCATCAACGAGATAATATTTATACTTCTTTTGAAGCAAAGAAAGAAGCTCCGGGTCATTTTTTAGTTTTTCAAGAAAGACCGTCAGCATATCGTCAAAATCAAGAAGGCCGTATTGACTTTTTCTCTTTTCATAAAGTTCAAAATATCTTTTGAAATCTTCAGTACTGATGCCGCATTTCAGGCCATTGTCTGAGAAATCCCTTCCGCCGAAGTTTTTCTTCTTTGAGATGTCGCCCGATAGAAAATCAAAGGTATCCTCACGCTCATTTTTGAGAAGCGAAAGTGAGGAGGCGACCTCCTTCATGAATTGCAGTTTGTTTTTTCCTGTGAGAATTTTGAAATCCCTGAAGCTTTTGTCTGATCTTAAGATTGAAAAAAAGATTGAATGAAATGTTCCGAATGTGACATTGGGTCTTATGTAATCACCGGAATCAAAGAGTGCTTTATAGAAGCGTTCCCTCATCTCAACGGCGGATTCCCGCGTGAAGGTGACTACCATGATGCTCTCAGGCGGCACGCCCCGTTCTTTGATCAGGTACTTGAGCCGCTCCACTATCACGGTAGTTTTCCCGGAGCCCGGCCCCGCCAGCACAAGGCAGGGGCCGGTGTTGTGTTCGATCGCTTTTCTCTGGTCATTATCAAGCATTGATATTATTTTTCCTTTTCAAGCTTTTCAATGGCTGCCTTGATCCTTTTAAGTGACTCTTCCTTTCCGAAGAGCTCAAGAAGCTCCGTCGCGCCCGCGGGAGTCGTGGGCTTTCCGGAAAGCGCTGTCCTTATCGGCCACATCACAAAGCCGGTCTTGTATTCATGCTCCTTTGCAAAAGCTGAGAGGCTTTCAAAGAGGGCGTCATTAGTGTAATCCTCCTGCTCTTTTAGAAGAGGCAGAACCTCTTTCAAAAGTGTGTATGAATTTTCAGGATCCGTCTTCATTTTTTTGTGACTATAAAGGCTCACGTCATATGAAGGTACCTGATCCATGAAATCAGTAAGGCCTGCGATATCAGTAAACCTCTCTATCCTGGTCTGGACCATGACCGCCACTTTTTTAAGGTCGATATCCGACTTTACTGCCTCCCGGAGATACGGCTCTGCAAGCTCATAGAATCTGTCAACCGGAAGTTTCTTGATATACTCCCCGTTCATCCAGGAGAGTTTTGTCATATCAAAGACTGCGGGAGACTTGTTTATCCTGTTGAAATCAAATTTCTCCACAAGCTCAGGAAGGCTCATTATCTCGTTCTCACCCTCCGGACTCCAGCCAAGGAGGGCCACGAAATTCACAACGGTATCCGTAAGGAAGCCCTGCTCGATAAGGTCTTCGAATGAACTTGCGCCGCTCCTCTTCGAAAGCTTCTCGTGGTTCATGTCAGTGATCAGCGGGCAGTGGATATACTTCGGCTCCTCCCAGCCGAAGGCCTGATAAAGCCTTGTGTACTTCGGAGAGGATGAAAGATATTCATTCCCTCTCACCACATGAGTGATCCCCATCAGATGGTCATCAACGACATTCGCAAAATTGTATGTCGGATAGCCGTCGGATTTGATGAGCACCATATCGTCAAGCTCGGCATTTTCAACGGTTATATCACCATAAAGAATGTCAGTAAATGTCGTTGTACCGCTCGTGGGATTGTTCTGCCTGATCACATAGGGCACGCCTTCCTTTAATTTTTCCTCGATCTCCTCCTTTGAAAGGTGAAGGCAGTGCTTATCGTAGGTCATTATCTCCTTTCCCTCCACTGTCCTTTTAAGGCCTTCGAGCCGCTCTTTCGTGCAGAAACAGTAATAAGCTTCTCCCTTTTCTATGAGCTTTTTTGCGTATTCAAGGTAGATCCCCTTCTCCTGCCTCTCGCTCTGGACATAAGGACCAAAGTCTCCTCCGATATCCGGTCCCTCATCCCAGTTGAGTCCCGTCTCCTTCAATGTGCGGTATATTATGTCTACCGCCCCCTCCACATATCTCTCCTGATCCGTATCCTCAATACGGAGTATGAACTCCCCTTTAGCGTGCCGCGCAATGAGCCATGCATAGAGAGCAGTTCTTAAGTTTCCGACATGCATCCTTCCTGTAGGTGAGGGGGCAAAACGGGTACGTACTTTTTCAGACATTATCTTCATCCTTTCTTAGCTTTTGTCGTATTCATCCCGCAGAGCCTGTCCACGGAGGTTATTATTTCAAGTATCTCGGGAACATAATAATCATGCTCCTTCATAAGACGGTTGATCTCGTCACGCTCGCTTAATACGGATTCGCGGTTCTGGTTTACTGCGTCCACGATCTTTGAGCGTCTTGCAAGAAGGTTCTTCTTCACATTTTCCATGGCGCTCTGTTTTATCAATGCTCCCGGTACCGACAGCCATATCCTCCTGTCATAGAGCTTGAGCGGCGACAGAAGGCGCATCAACTTTTTGGAATAGTATTCAAGGTCGTCATTGTCGGAAAGATACTGATTTTTCTCCCTTACGGCCTCAAGATATCTCTCCCAGCGGATATTAAGTTCATAAGCCGTCTTTGCATTGTACCTTTCCTTCTGGGATTCCACCGCCTTGACTATCGAGGCGTACTTCACCCTGATCACATTAAGAAGAGAGATGCTCTGGTTTAACTGCCGGATCAGCTTTCTTCTCTCCTTCTGAAGTGATGACTGACGAAGGAAGATCGCTATTCCAATGACTGCCCCAAGTAAGAGGAAGATCAGGAAGAAAAAAGATGCATCAAAGCGCGTAGTCTGATCGATGAATATTATCACTGAAAAGACAATGGCAAAAGCGACAAGAACAAAAATTGAAAGCTTTTTCAGCTGTCCGTCCGCCTCTCTGTTTTCATCCAGTTCATATTCATATTCAGCTTTCTCGCCCTCCAGGGCTGCCATCTCACGCCTTATCTTGTCATAATACTTCTCATTATCCTGCATCCTCAGGATGGCATCAGGCATGATCTCCTCATTTTCCTGCATCATGAGAAAGTCAGCGTCGGAAATCTTTTTTTCGCTCTTTTGATATTCACTTCTTGAGCGCTCAAGCGAAACCACCTTTGAAGCGGTATCGGAAAGCTCCTTTCTCTTCTCGGGAGGAAGGGCCGAAATCTTCTCAGTATCCTCAAGATATGAGTCCATTATCCTGATCTGAGCCTTCTCGCCTTCTATCTCTTTGGTGAGGGATACGATCTGCTCACAGGAGTCAAGAATATAATGCTCTATCTTCTTCCTGTCATCCCAGTCGTCTATGGCCTTGATCTCGCGAAGAGTCCTGTCGAAGGCGGATTCGCCCGTTTCCTTTTTCCTTCTTCTTTTTTTGAAAATCATAATCTGCAGATCTTCCTGTACTCTTCCTCAGCGCCCTTTATGATATTTAAAAGCTCATCATTATATGCGTCGCTTTCCGAATTGTCAGCCTTCAGCCTATCAAGCCTTTCGGAAAACTCCTTTGATCTTCCTTCATAGGTAAGGTTAAAAACCTTGGACTGAAGTTTCGCCATCTCTTCGTCCGAGAGAAGGTATTTCTTCGACTCATGACTGAATCTGTCCTCATCCCCGGAAAGAAGAAGTGAAAGCAGATAGGCATTAAGTGATTCCCTGTTCCTGTTTGCTTCATAAGCGTTCCTGAAGCAGTCTGAAGCCTCCTTCATAAAGAAAAGCCTCGTCAGCGCAGTCCCGAGATTGTGATAAATATCCCCGCAAAGGGTTGCTGAAAGATTTTCCCTGCTTTCAAGCAGGCTCTGATATTCAAAGATCGAAGATACTATCCTTCCGCTCTCAAAAAGCCTGTCAGCCCGAAGCTTTTTGCACTCAGCCTCAGACTTGTTCTCAAAGGAATTGATTATTGAAAGCGTGTCCCTGATCTCCCCCTTCGTAAGATAACCGTCAAAGGTCAGTATCTCGGAAACAAAGAGTGAAAGCGGGGCGCTGTCACTTATCATCTTATCAAGGGTTTCAGCGAGTGAATGGAGTGAAAGCTCCCTGTCTATCCAGCCGACAAGGGAAACAGACATGAAGTCGGCGGAAAGAAGCCACACATTATGATAAACATAATATGAAAGCTCCTCCAGTGAGTATATATTCAGCGACAGCTCCTCAATATAATAAGGATTTGCAGCCACCGGTGTTTTCGCAAGTATCAGTTCACCCATTATTTCATTTTGCCTTTATGATATGTTCCCATGTCTTTTTGGTCTGCGGAGATATCTCGCCAAAGCCAAGATCCGTCACTATTACTTTGACTTCCGAATCAGACAGGGGAATTGCTTCTATCCTGATCCTTGATGTCCTGTTCTCCCTCTCGGGAAAGCCCAAAAGAGGTAGGCTTACAACCTCGGAGCTTCGTTCATCCGGCTTTCTCACAAAAAACTCCAAAGAAGGCGTGCCGTCAAGGATACACTCGCACTCTCCCTTTTCGTCATACCAGTTCTCTCCGGCTGAAAGAAGGGTAATAAGCTTCATCTCGTTTGAATCTATGACCTTCAAGGATATATTCAGCTTTAATTCATTGTCCCCTATATATACATAGGGCCAATCCGTAACGGAAAGCCGGACCAGTCCCGCATAACACGCCCCCTTTGAATAGAGGTTCTTTCCAAGGAAAAGCCTCCTGCCCTGAAGCATCAGTGACAGGGACTTTTTCATCCAGTCTCCGTCAAAGCCGTCTCCGGTGAGGTATATGCCTGAAACGATCCTCCCCTTCAGAATCTCTGATGCAATGTCATAAAGCCTCTCATCCTTCATGTCGAGGACCTCGCCATGAGCGGCCTTTTCCAGTGTCACGGTGACAGGCCTTGTCCTTACATCCTTCTGCAAAAAGCAATGAGTGAGATTAGCCCCGTCGTAGTCAATAAGAAGTACATCATGAAGAAAGATGCTCTTCTCCTGAGACAGAGTGTAATAATAGAAGCTCTCGCTTTTGTCTATGAGATAAAGTCTGTCCCTTGAAAGACCGAGCCTCTGCGCGACAGCGTTCATAGTTGAAAAGACCTTCATATTGAGCTCCGAAACACATATCACGAGAAGAGACAGCCTTCCCTTTGCTATCCCGGGAAGGGGCATTGAAAGGAGCTTTCTGAAATAAACGGCCAGAAGATCCCGCGCAAGAAATTCCTCACCCTCAACATAGACCTTCTCATCGTCCAATGCCTTTTCATAGAAGTTGTCACAGCCTATGGCCATTGAGAGCCGCTCCTGGGACAGCGCGTCATTTCCTATGAACCACTGACCTATTCCCTTTTTTTTCGAAAGCTTTGTCGGGATCTGGTAGGACTCGCTCCCCATTACTGTGCTTATTGTAACGGGTTCCTCCATCCCGGAGGTCACAAAGGAAAGAAAGGTAGAGTCCTTCCCTATATCAACTCCGGCTATGATAAAGTTCCCGTTTTTTTCAGAATTTGTTTCCACCTTATCTCCTCAGGGAAAACAGCTCTTCGGAAGCAAACTCGAGAGCCTGATGCCTTTTCATCGCTTTTATGAGTTCCTTCTCCTCGAAATAAACAAATGATGACTTCATCCTGTTCAAAAGACCGTATCTTGACTCCCTGTCCATGGAGTTTTCATCCGTGCAGGAAAGTTCTCCCTTCATCAGGCAGTCTTCATTATCCTTTAAAATAATCTCATAGCTTAATGTATCACCAAAAAACAGGATGAACTGGACAACATATATGCCCGGATACATTTCAACCATATCAAGGCAGTCTGTTTTGCCTGATGACATATTAGCCCTTATCATGAGCCGCTTTCCTTCATCTCCCTCATATGTCACAAAGTATTTGTCATAGAGCTGATAACGTATCAGAAGGTCAGACGGAATACTTCTGTAAAACCCAAAATACAGACCTCTTCTGATAGCGTCGGAAAGTACCAGCGACAGAGCCTTTTTTTCAGCCTCGGAAAGCCCTTCCTTTTTGCAAAGGTATTTGAGGAGTGCTGTGAAGCAGCTTTCATTCAGCTTCTCACCCCTCACATAGGACTCCATGAGATGAGGGAAGATGCTTTCCTCTATATCGGGTGAGTTCTTCATGTACCCCCTTGCAAAGTAGGTAAACCAGGCTTCCGCTATCATCCTGTTGGGATCCACCTTAAGATATGACTCAAACACCTTTGTCCTTTGCTTAGGGAAGGTCTCTGTATAAAGAGACTCTGTTATTATCCTCTCACCTATCGCATCTACCGGGAGGTTTAAGGCACTAAGGTGAGTAAAGATATCGCACATGATATCAACCGGGCCTACATAGAAGGCTGAAAGATATCTCGCAGTCACATCATTTATGAGATAAAGCTCCATAAGATAAGCGGAGGTCAATATAAGAAAATCATCAGGTTCACCCGGTGCCTCTTTTATCTTTTCCGTAATGAGAGCAAGAAGGAGCCGCGCTGTCATCTTCAGGCCATAGAAGCTGTCAAGAAGCGCATATGCTCTTTCATACTCCTCATTCTTCACAAATAGATCGGCTGTATAAGCAAGGGTCTTTGTATCCATCAAGGACATATCCTCCTCGGAAAGAAGATAGGTCTTGAATATATCCTCTCTCATATGATCTCTCAGATATGGGATAAAAAGCCCGTATTTTTTGTTTTTGTATGAAACAGGAATGCTCTTGTCCGAAAGGAAGCCTTCAATAAGTGAAAAGGCGTCGTCCTTGTACCTGTCCATAAAGACGGCAGCCTCCTCTTTTTCATCCTCACCTGTGGCTATTGCATACTTGAAATACGGAAGTCTGTCCTTTGCCTCCTGGTACAGCTTATCCATTATCTTTTCGGTGGAAAGAAGCTTCTCCTCAACAAACAGGCCTTCCTCCGCGGTAAAGATATTTCCCTGCCTTTCAAGAACGATCCTGTGCTCCCTGCAACCGATGGGAAGGAAGGCGCAGTGCTCTGTTACGGGGTATGACATTATCTCTTCCCTGTCGGATGATACAAGATGAACCCTTATTGTATCTTTGGGCATGCACTGTATCTTGTATGGAACAAGAATATCCCCTATCATGTGCGCCACATCGGCATCAATGATCCCTCTGTCAAGAACATCCTGATAAATAATGCAAAGGTCCTCTGAGAGCCTTCCCCGCCTCATATTCTCAAGTGCAAAGAGCTCAATGGTCTTTTTCATATCCTCATATATCTTCTGATATGAGGCCTTGTTCTCTATCAGGTTCCTGAACACAAAGGCCTTCTTCTGATAGCCTATAGTATTCCTGTAACCGAAATACCTGATGACACCTTCGGGAAGAAGCTTTAAGTAATCCTGTGGAAGTGATGTCACAAAGGCCTCATAAAGCCCCGCTATAGCATAATCAGCCTTTATCGCGAGGAAGTACCACGGAAGAGCCATAGGTCCGTAAACAGCATTTCTCAAGAGGTATTTCAGTATAGAATTCAAAAGCTCCTGAGTAGGGTTCTTTGAATATGCCTTTGCAGCAGTGTCAAATATCCTTTTGTCAAAGGACTTCTCGTTGGAAAGCAAGGTCGCTATCCGAAGCGCTATGTTTCCGGTGATCCTGTCCCTGCTTGCCGCAAAGCGGAGTACCTTCAGTGTGAAATCGTCAAAGCCCTTGATAAGAAGAGGATCCTTTTCCATGAGGTAAAGAGCCTCAATATAGAAAAACGGAGAGTTGACCCTGTTCGTAACGAACTGCCTGATATCCTTGAGCTCTGCAAAGGGGTTGTCAAGATACCTCTCCCGAAGGAAAAGCAAAAGCCAGAACACCCTCGGATCGTCAGTGTCCCTGAAGATCGCCTCCACTTCAAGGGTAAGCCTGTCGACGTAGCTCTTCTCCCTTTCGATCATTGTACAAAGATAAAGAAGATAAGCCCATTCAAAGCCCTTTTTGTCGAGGATGGCTATCTTCAGTTCCTCCACGAGTGAAAGGGCTTCAACCTTTTTTTCAGTGAGTATCAACGCATGGGTTTTCATGAGAAGATATTCTGTGGCATTTTCCGGGCTGACCGAGATCAGTGTGTCGAGAAGCCCGATAAGGCTTTCGCTCCACTCCTCGCTATTCATCCTATTGAACCTGTACTCTATATACTCCTTTGTAAGCCTTACCTTTGAGCGCATGAAAAGCCTGTGGATATCATTTACTGACTCTGACTCTTCCTTTACACAGAGCACTGTCAGAACCTTTTTCTCGCTATAGCTTGAAAAGGTAAGACGGGCATAATTCTTTCCGGCATGCATCTTAGCGGGATGGATATAAAAATCAAAATGCATGGTCCCTGCGATGAAATAATCATCATTGACACTCTCGTGCCCGACTGTGATGAACTCTGAATCGCTTTCTACTTCTATATCGGCGTAGCCCCACTCTGTCTTTGTTATATCAACGGATTCGCGAAGGTCGCTATCCGAAACCGTGAAGGTAAGCGAGGTCTCGCTTAAGAAAAAGCCCGTGCGCCCCTTGATACCAAGCGCTATCAGAAATTCCTCAAGATTCTGATAGGTCTTCGGAAAGGACCTGTAAGCTCTATACAAAAGGTATTTGTCCGTTTCCTGCTTCTTCATGAAGGCTTCAAATCCGTCTGTTGAAAAAAAGGATAGTGCCTCGGACGGGCTTGTCCGGTAAAACTCAGAGAAATCGGAAAGAGTTGTGATCGTCCTGTCTTTTATCCTTGTAACAGGTGAAAGATATTCGATCGAAAACGGGATATCCTTTGAAAAGCCATCGAGTATGATGAAAAAATTTCCTTCTATCCTGTCGCCTGAATGTCCTATCCCGTCCTTTACGGAAAAAAACACCTCTATCTGCTCTCCCTCAAAGGAGGGTTTCTTTGCGACAACATAGGGATTTGAGGAAAAGACCATTCCCCGAAGTGAGGAAGAGTCTGCTGCCGAAAGCTTGAAGGAGCTCTCAAAATGCTCGCCCGCATAAGCCTTGAGCGAGAGAAGATCACCTTCTATTTTTATGTCGGAACAGGCTTTATCAAATCTGTCCTCAGACAAACGAAAGATCTTCCGCCTCACTTTTTCTCCTTTGCTCCTATAAAAGCTTGATAATGTGCTATAATGCAGCAGATAAAAAACAACAAATTATTATACCAAAACAGTGTTTTAAAGGCAAAGGAAGGCGAAAAAAATGTCGAAGGAAGAAAAGCAGGTATTTCACGGAAGTGATGTTGAAAAGATCGCAGAAAAATACGGACTCAACAAGGATGAGATCATAAGCTTCTCCGCAAATGTAAACCCTCTCGGGATCTCTCCCCGCCTTCGGGAAAAATTCCGGGAAAATGTAGACTGCATCCAAAGATACCCGGACAGGGAATACCGGACCTTAAAGGCCGCTCTAGCGGAATATCTGAACTGCCATACAAGTAATATCATGGTCGGAAACGGCACCACGGAGCTTATCTCTCTCTTCATAGGGATCGCTTCTCCGAGGCGTGCTATAATCGTCGGCCCTACCTATTCGGAATATGAGCGGAATGTCAATATAGCGGGCGGAAAGACAAGCTATTTCCCCCTTCGTGAGGAGAACGGCTTTTCCCTCGATATGGACCTTCTTTGCGAAAGGATAACCCCGGATACCGACCTCATCATCATATGCACCCCGAACAATCCTACCGGAACTACGGTGAAGCGTTCCGATATGAGAAGGCTTCTTGATGTTGCAAAGGAACGCAGCTGCTACGTGATGGTGGATGAAACCTATATCGAGTTCTGCGATGACGAAAAAGATCTCACCGCTATCCCTCTCGTGGAATCCCACAACAATATCGTAGTACTCCGGAGCACCAGCAAATTCTTTGCCTGCCCGGGCCTTCGTCTCGGCTATGCGATAACTGCAGATGACGACACCCTGTCATCTGCAGGAAGAAAAAAGAATCCCTGGATGATACACACCCTTGCCGCTGAAAATGCCATGTATATGTTCTCGGATACAGAATATATAAAAGAGACAAAGGAGCTCATCTCAACCGAAAGAGAGAGGCTTTATGAAAAGTACCTGAACACGGACAGATTTCTTCCCTTCAGACCGAAGGCCAATTTCATGCTTATGAAGATCAAAGAGGACGGTCTCAAAAGCTCCGCCCTCTTTGAAAAAGCTATACATGAAAATATGATGATCAGAGACTGTCAATCCTTTCCCTTCCTGGATGACAGCTTCATTCGGATATGCTTCATGAAAAAAGAGGATAATGACAGGCTGTTTGACTGCCTGACTGGAAGGATCTGATCACTTTTCAAAGTAATCCATGATCCCCTTTGCGGCCGCCTTTCCTGCACCCATGGCAAGGATTACGGTCGCTGCGCCGGTAACGGCGTCGCCGCCTGCGAATACGCCTTCCTTTGAAGTCTTTCCGAATTCCTCTTCGGCGATGATGCAGCCTCTTTTGTTGACTTCAAGGCCCTTTGTGGTCCTTGAGATGAGGGGATTCGGAGATGTTCCGAGAGCCATGATGACTGTATCGCATTCCATCTCAAATTCAGAGCCCTTGATCTCGACGGGGCTCCGCCTTCCCGAGGCATCGGGTTCTCCAAGCTCCATCCTTATCACGCGGATCCCGCATACCGATCCGTCTTCGCCGGTGAGTATCTCGACGGGATTTGTGAGAAGGTCAAATTTTACCCCCTCTTCCTCGGCATGATGTACCTCTTCCGCCCTTGCGGGAAGCTCCTTCATAGAGCGGCGGTAAACCACCGTAACATCCGCCCCGAGACGAAGCGCTGTCCTCGCGGAATCCATGGCGACATTGCCTCCGCCAACGACAACGACCTTCTTTCCGGGCTTGATCGGAGTATCCTTGTCGGCATAAGCCTTCATGAGATTTGATCTGGTCAGATACTCATTTGCAGAGAAGACACCATTTGCCTGCTCTCCGGGTATTCCCATGAAGCGCGGGAGACCGGCACCTGAACCTATGAATACAGCTTCAAAGCCCTTCTTCTCCATGAGATCATCTATGGTGACGGAACGCCCCACTATGACATCGGTCTCTATCTTTACGCCGAGCTTCTTCACATTCTCGACCTCGACGGCTACAACCCTTTCCTTCGGAAGTCGAAATTCCGGGATGCCGTAAACAAGAACTCCGCCTGCCTTGTGGAGCGCCTCAAATATAGTGACATCATATCCGTTTCTGGCAAGATCTCCGGCGCAGGTAAGCCCCGCAGGGCCGGCTCCGATCACAGCAACCTTGTGTCCCTTCTTTTCTGCTGAGACCTTCGGTTCGATCTTGTTTTTCATCGCGAAGTCTGCTACGAAGCGTTCAAGCTTTCCTATAGCCACAGGCTCGCCTTTCACCCCGCGTACGCAAACCCCTTCGCACTGCGTCTCCTGAGGGCATACTCTCCCGCATACAGCCGGAAGTGCAGACGAAAGAGATATTATCTCATAGGCCTTCTCAAAATCCCTGTTCTTTACTTCCTGTATGAAAGCGGGAATATTTATCGAAACCGGACAGCCGCTCACACAACGTGGATTCTTGCAGTTTAAGCATCTTGAAGCCTCAGCAACTGCCTCATCCTCAGTATAACCAAGGCAGACCTCCTCAAAATTCTTTGCTCTTTCCTTCGGATCCTGTTCTGATATCGGTACCCTTTTCAACATGTCCATATCATTTCACCTCTTCTTCAAAGACCTTTCTCAGCAGTTCTTGCAGCCACCCTTATGGGTCTCTCCTTCTTCAAACTCCAGCTTCTTTCTCCCCTCTTCGGTCTTGTAAAGGGCTACCCTCTTCATCGCAAGATCAAAGTCTACAAGATGTCCGTCAAACTCCGGTCCGTCAACGCAGGCGAACTTCACCTCATCTCCGACCAGAAGTCTGCATGCGCCGCACATTCCGGTACCGTCGACCATTATCATGTTCATCGATACTACAGTGTGGATCGAAAGTTCACGCGTAAGTTTGCAGACGAACTTCATCATTATCGTGGGACCTATGGCAACACAGTGGTCAAAGCGGATCCCTTCATCATAAAGGGCTTTCAGCTGATCCGTCCCCATGCCGTGGAAGCCGTATGTTCCGTCATCGGTCGTCACATAAACATGTCCTGAAACGCTCTCCATCTCTTCTATGAAGAAAAGAAGATCCTTTGTACGGCTGCCCATAATGACCGAGCAGTCAACCCCATGCTCGTGAAGCCATTTGACCTGGCAATAAACAGGAGCGATACCAAGCCCCCCCGCAACGAATACTATGTTTTTCTTCTTCGTCTCTTCAAGGTTTTCCGGAAGACAGATTTCTGAAGGATTTCCGAGAGGTCCTACTATATCGGTAAAGCAGTCGCCTTCATTCAGAAGCGCCATCTTCTCAGTGGAAGCACCTATGGTCTGGAGCACTATCGTGATCTCTTCCTTTTCCCTGTCATAATCGCAGATGGTCAAGGGTATCCTCTCTCCATCCTCTCCCGTACGGGCTATGATGAACTGCCCGGGAAGGCAGCGCTCTGTGACATTTTTTGCCTTCACATCCATCAGGACGATCCTGTCGGCAAGGACCTTTTTCTTTACGATCTCAAACATCTTTCTTTCCTCACTTAAGTAAAATATACAAGTTCATCTACAGGCTTTTTGGCATCTTTTATTTCGACCGGATAAAGCACCGGTCCCTTTCCACGGTATTCCTGGGCGAATTCGTTTCTCACCTTGCAGGTAAGGTCGAGCCAGGATCTGTGCTCTATATTTGCAGCATCCGGATACTTGCATTTCATTCCGAGAAACTGTATGTCAGCAGCGCAGCAGGTCATCGCGAATCTTCCGGGCACAAAGGTCCCGGGCTTGAGACGTCCTTTCCCGTCTTTAGGATTGTAAACAAGGGCAAGGAAGTGAACCTTTTTGCCATCATACTTTTTGGGATTGTCCATGCAGTCAGTGAACCAGAGAGCATAATCAGCGTCGCTTATCTCTATGGTCTCCGCATCAAGGTCAAAGGGAAGCTCCTCGGGCGTGTCATCAACCGACCCGTCATTCCTTATATAGACTATCTGGGCGGAGCGGTTCACAGTCTTCACGTTTGCCCGAAACTTTGATTTCTTCACATCGGGCGGGCAGCGGTTGAACATTATCACATCAGCCTTTATGAGCTGTTCCGACATCATCGTCCTCATATTGAGCATGTAGTTTTCAAATGTAGTAGCATCAACAGTGCAGAGAGACTGCACGATGGTCCACTCCTTCGGCCCCTCCAGCTCATAGATGGGAGCAACCTCCCAGGTACCGTTGTATTCTATAAATACAGCGCCGGGGTCATATTTTTCCGTAAGTTCTGTAAGATAAGCCTCGTTTAGATCCTTCTGATCTTCTATCTCTATCAGCGTTCCGCCTATCTTTTTCAGCTCTTCCTCATCATATTCCTCTTCGCCGTCCTCGCAGACTATCAGGAGAAATCTGTCGAGGTCATCTGCGAAACCGTTCTCAAACAGCGTCTCCTTTACAAGAGAAGTCTTGCCGCTGTCCATAAAGCCGAAGAAGAGATATACAGGTATGTCCTTATTCATAATTATTTTTGGATATCAAAGCCCAAAGAGCGAAGGTATCCTGTCCTCCTTCAGATCAACGCCTATCACAACAAGGCGTCCCGTGAAATCGGGAGCGCCCTCCCTGATCTCATAATCCCCATCCACAAGATCAAAATAAAGCCACTTATCTTCAGGCGTCTTTACTATTCCCTTGGAGCGGATGACTTCACCATACTCACTCGATTCCGCGAATACCTTCATCGCGTTTTCAATTTTCTCCCTCGTGATGGTTTTGGGCGTCTCGATCCCCCAGGTATCAAAGACCTCATCCGCGTGATGATGGTGATGGTGATGTTCGTGCTCATCATGGTCATCGTGGTCGTGATGATGATGGTGTTCATGTTCATCATCATGGTGGTGATGCTCATGTTCGTGCTCGCGCTCCTCTTCCTCATGGCTTGCCATGGAAAGAGCCTTTGCCTCGAGATTGTCCTGCCCCTCGATCACATCCTTGATCTTTTCTCCCGAAAGATCTTTCCATGGAGTTGTGATGATATGAGCCTTGGGATTCATCTCCTTTATCGCATCCGTAACAGCCGAAAGTTCATCCTCTCCTATCTCATCGCTTCTTGAAAGGATAACTGCCGTAGCATGGACGATCTGGTCCTTGAAAAATTCCCCGAAGGCCTTCATCTGCTTCCTTGCCTTCTTCGCATTAACTATCGTAGCCATTCCGCAAAGAGAAAGACCGATCTCCTCCTCGAGCCTTATAACGGAAGCAGCCACGTCGGAAAGCTTCCCTACTCCCGAGGGCTCTATCAGTATACGGTCGGGAGAAAACTTTGACATTACCTCTCTTAAGTTCTTGTCAAAATCCCCTACAAGGGTGCAGCAGATGCATCCTGAGTTTAATTCCGTGATCTCTATCCCGGAATCCTTCAGAAAGCCGGAATCGACTCCGACCTCACCGAACTCATTCTCGATCAGCACACATTTCTCGCCCTTAAATGACTCCTCCAAAAGCTTTTTGATGAGCGTTGTCTTTCCGGCGCCAAGAAAGCCGGAAAAAATATCTACTTTTGTCATTTTTGTCTCCTTCTAAAAAATATAAAGTCCGGGGCATCCTACATACGTTCAGGTGCCTCAAATCCGAGCAATTCTATGCTCCTTTCAAGTACACGTTTCGTCAAAACGCAAAGCGCTATATAGCCCTTTTTCTCGTCCTCATCCTCACATGAAAGGATCTTTGTTTCATGGTAAAAATGATTGAATTCATTGCAAAGATTATAGATATAAGCGCAGATCACATTCGGAGATGCAGATGAGGCCGCCTTTTCAACCTCCGCTGAAAAGCCTGACAGCGAGAGCAAAAGTGCTTTTTCCGTTCCTGCCCTGCTTATCGAAGGGGCAATGTTTTCTATATTTCCGCCTGCCTCTTCATATTTCCGGACGATCGATTTTATCCGAACGACTGTATAAAGGATGTAGGGGCCGGTGTCACCCTCAGAGGATGTGAACCTGTCCATGTCGAAGATATAATCCTTTGCCGGCTGGTTTTTGAGATCCCCGTATTTCACCGCTGAGAGAGAAACTATGTCGGAAACCTTGTCAGCCTCATCGCTCGATAAAGACTCGTTCTCGATTATCTTTTCATGCATCTTTTCCTTGATGTCGTCAAGGAGCCTCTCAAGCCTCATCACGCCGCCATCCCTTGTCTTTAAGGCATGACCGTCAGTACCGTTTACCGTTCCAAAGCCGATAAATGTAAGTTCTGTCTCATCAGGCACTATCCCCGCCATCCTCGCGCAGCGGAAGACCTGTATGAAGTGAAGCTCCTGCCGCTTGTCCACCACATACATGATCTCGTCAGGGTGATAGTCGTTCACGCGCCATATGAGGGTTGCCAGATCCGTAGTATCATAAAGCGCCGCCCCGTCTGACTTCAATATCATGCAGGGCGGTATCTCTTTTTTGTCATCATCCCGTTTTACATCAACGACAAGAGCTCCGTCGCTTTCATGGGCAAGTCCCTTGTCCTTCAGCATCTTCACCATACCGGGAATATAGGGTTCAGCGTCCGCTTCTCCCTTCCAAAGATCAAATTGTACCTTCAGCCTCTCATAATTTCTTTTGAGATCGGAAACCGAGACCTTCATTATCCATGAAAGAAGCTCCCTGTAGCCTCTCCGGCCCTGCTGCATCTCATATGTGGCATCAGAAGCCTTCTTTGCAAAGACAGGATCTTCTTTTGACCTTTTTGAAGCAAAAGGATATATCTCTTCGAGTTCTGAAATGGTAAATGGCGGATCAGCAGGATAATCGCCTGAAAAATCAGGATCAAAGTAGGGAAGCGTCGGTTTTCTTTCCGAAAGCTCAGCTATGATAAGCCCCATCTGAAGCCCGAAATCTCCCAGGTGGATGTCTGCCGTTACCTCGTGCCCCATGAACCTCAATATCCTTTTCAGGCTCTCGCCTATCACAGCACTTCTTAAATGCCCGACATGAAGAGGCTTTGCGACATTCGGTCCACCGTAATCCATTATTATCTTTTTGGGATCCTGCGTCTTTGAAACACCAAGCCTCTCTTCATCCTCATACATATCTTTGATGTATGAAAGTAGGAAGTCGTTTGAAACATTGAAGTTTACAAAACCGGGACGCACAGCACTTACACAGGAAAAGGCAGGGTCCTTTGAAAGCCGCTCCGCTATACTTTCCGCAATCTCCATCGGATTTTTTTTGTATTTTTTTGCCGCCGAAAGAGCCCCATTGGTCTGGAATTCACAAAGCTCAGGTCTGTCTGAAAGCTTTACCCTTCCGTACGAAGCCTCTATTCCTGCATTTTCAAAAGCAGATCCTGCCAATTCTGACAGAAGGTCAAGAAACCTTTGCATTTTCGTCCTTTCTATATCACCTTGTCGATCGCGTCCGTAACCTCTCTTACATAGCGCTCGCACAGTTCATCCGTCTCAGCTTCGACCATTACCCGGATCAGAGGTTCTGTCCCGCTCTTTCGAAGAAGGAGCCTTCCTTCCTTTCCAAGAGCCTTTGTCACTCTGTCGGCAGCCTCTTTTACAAAAGGATCATTTAATACTGCCTCCTGATCAGCAACCCTGACATTTGAAAGAAGCTGAGGAAACTTTGTCATTCCGCTTGAAAGCTCGGAAAGATCGGTCTTCTCCTCGAGGATCACTTCCATCAGCATCAGCGCCGTGAGGATACCGTCGCCGGTATTTGCATATTTTGAAAAGATGATATGTCCTGACTGCTCCCCGCCAAGGCAGTAGCCCTTTTCTGTCATGTCCTCGTTCACATATCTGTCACCTACGGTCGTGACATCATATTCGATCCCGTTCCTGTCAAGTGCCTTGAACAGTCCGAGATTTGACATCACTGTAACGACCACATGGTTGCCGTCGAGCTTCCCGTGCTTTTTCAGATATCGCCCGCAGATATAGATAATATGATCGCCATCCACAACACTTCCGTTCCTGTCAACGGCAAGACATCTGTCTGCATCCCCGTCAAAGGCAAAGCCGCAGTCGAGCTCGTTCTCAAGCACCAGTTTCTTCAGCCGCTCAATATGGGTGGAGCCAACATTATCATTGATATTGAGGCCGTTCGGCTCCGCTCCTATCACATAGGTCTTTGCACCCAGAGAATCAAAAACGTTTTTTGCGATTGAAAAGGCGCTCCCGTTTGCGCTGTCAAGACCTATTCTCATATTCGAGTAGGATCTGGTCGCAAGAGATATGAGATAGCCTATATATCTGTTTCTTCCTATGGCGTGATCTGAAGCAGTTCCGATATCCTCTCCCGTTTTGAACGGAAGATCATCACCCGGAGTATCTATGTATTCTTCTATTTTTTCAAGAAGGCTGTCGCCCATCTTCCTGCCGTCTGAATCGAGGAGTTTGATCCCGTTGTCGTAATATGGATTGTGGGACGCTGATATCATAACGCCGCAGTCAAAACCCTCTGTCCTTGCTACATAAGAGACTGAAGGGGTGGTCGTGACATGAAGAAGGAAAGCGTCGCTTCCCGAAGCCGTGATCCCGGCAACGAGCGCGTATTCCAGTGTGTAGCTTGATCTTCTCGTGTCCTTTCCGATCACGATCCTTCCCCGGTGTCCCTTTGAAAAATGAAACCCGAGATAACGGCCGATCTTGTATGCGTGAAAGCTCGTAAGGATATTTCCCGCCTCACCCCTGAAGCCGTCAGTACCAAAATACTTCATTGCTCATCAAACCTTCTTTGCGCTCTCTGCCTTCTGCCTCTTTACTTCAGCTACTATGGCCTCCTTCATATCAAAGCACTTGTCCTTGATCCTGCTGGGAGTTCCGGATGAAGTCAGGAGTCTTGAAACAAGCTTTGACGCGGTTCCATAATCCTTGAAATACATAGCCATGTTCGCCAGCATGAAATCGAGTGTATTTGTGTCTATTCCGGCAAAAGGCGGTGTCTCGGTCTCTGATGCCTTTACAAAGCCTTCATAGGCCTGCTTGTAAAAGCCGTCCCATTCAGCTTTGATATTTTTCCTGTCATTAAGTGCCTCCGGCGTATCATCCAGGGTGAGCTCATACTGAGTTCTCCGTAGCCATGCTATCTTAAGACAAAGATAGGATTTTTCTGACAGCTTCGCCTTCTTTGTCATGGCGCAGACCAATGCCAGCTTGTATCTGTCAACAGCCTGATCGTAGGTATATTCCGGATAGCTTACGTCTTTTGTGGTCTTGAAGTTTGCCGAAACCCCTTCCTTTATCCACTTGATCTGTGTGGAGGAAAGATGTTCAAAATCCTTTTGTGTCGCGGAATAACCACAGAAAGGGCAGGAAAAAACATCATACTTGATCGTATCGACGCCCTGGAATTTCGGTCTTAAGTCTTCGTCCGGCTCAAGCCTCTTCGCCTTGCCCGTCTTGACAGTCAATGTCTTAAACTTCCTGTCGCAAACGGGACACTGGACTACTTTTTCAAGAAGAAAGTCCGATTCCTTCAGCACCTTTTCAGCTTCCTTGTTTTCAGCGGCCTGCTGCTTCTGAGACCCCTTTTCATCCTTTGTGATGTCAAGCTCTCCATTGGTGGAAAGGCCGAACTTTTCGAGACCAGCTAATAGATTCATGAATGACTCCTTATAAAATGATCATTGTACAGGCAGCTTAAAAGAACTCTTGAGCGAAACGATCCTATTGAACACCGGCCTGCCCCCGCCTGAGTCCTTCGGATCAACAGAGAAAAATCCGTTTCTTACAAACTGAAATCTATCGAAAGGCTTTGCATCCCTGACTGAGGATTCGATCATCGCCTTCATCTTCTTAAGAGAATCGGGATTAAGGTTCAGCTCTCCATTCTCGTTCAGGACGCCCTTTTCCTCATCTATGACATTTTCGTAAAGTCTGACATCTGCCTCAATACAGTCCCCCGCATTCACCCAGTGGATGGTGCCCTTTACCTTTCTCCCGTCAGCGGAATCCCCGCCCTTCGTATTCTTGTCGTAAGTACAGTGCACTACCGTGATATTTCCGTCATTATCTTTCTCAAACGAAACGCATGTCACATAATACGCATTCATGAGCCTTACCTCGTTTCCGGGATAAAGCCTCTTGTACTTCGGGGGAGGAACCTCCATGAAGTCCTCTCTTTCGATATAAAGCTCACGCGAAAATGTGACCGTACGATCGCCGAGGGAAGGGTTTTCTATATTGTTTGGAACTGTAAGCTCCTCGCTCTTTCCTTCGGGGTAATTATCGATAATGAGCTTCACCGGATCAAGAACCGCCATAACGCGGGGAGCCTTTTCTTTCAGATCCTCCCTGATGCAGTACTCAAGCATAGCCTGATCCGATACCGAATTTGACTTTGAGATACCGGAAAGTTCAATGAACCTTCTTATCGATTCCGGTGTATAACCTCGTCTTCGAAGACCGGCTATCGAAACTATCCTGGGATCATCCCAGCCATCGACTATGCCCTGTTCCACCAGTTTTTTGATATATCTCTTTCCGGTGACAACATTCTTCAAGTACATCTTCGCGAACTCTATCTGTCTCGGTTTTTTCTCCCAGTCGGTATTGTTCACGACCCAGTCATAGAGCGGCCTGTGATCCTCAAATTCAAGGGTGCAGATAGAATGAGTTATCCCTTCAACCGCATCCTCGATAGGATGGGCAAAATCATACATGGGATAGATGCACCACGAATCCCCGGTCCTGTGATGCGGGATGTGAGCCACCCTGTAAAGGATCGGATCTCTCATATTGATATTGGGAGATGACATATCTATCTTTGCACGAAGCACCACAGAGCCGTCCTCGTACTTTCCGGCCCTCATATCTTCAAATATCCTGAGACTTTCCTCGACCGGTCTCTCCCGGTTTTTGTCATTCTTCCCGGGCTCAGTCAGAGTACCTCTCGTCTCCTTTATCTCATCGGCAGAAAGATCGGAAACATAGGCGAGCCCCTTTTTGATAAGTGAAACAGCGCACTCGTACATCTTCTCAAAATAATCCGAAGCATAGTAGACCTTGTCTCCAAAATCAGCGCCGAGCCATTTCACATCCTCGATTATTGATTGGACGAATTCGTCCTTCTCCTTCGTCGGATTTGTATCATCAAATCTGAAATGAAATGAACCGCCGTATTCCTTTGCCAATCCATAATTTAAAAGAATGCTCTTTGCATGTCCTATGTGGAGGAATCCGTTCGGCTCAGGCGGAAAGCGGGTAACGACATCACTGTATCGCCCTTCCTTAAGATCCTCGTCTATCGCATCCTCAATGAAATTTCTGCTTTCTTTTTCTTCCATATTGTTTTCTTTCATATTCTCTTTCAAATAATATGTTTGTGAGTAAAGATATGGTCGCTGCAGTACTCATGATTCCCCTTGCATTTCGAACAGAATCTGAAGGCAAGCTCGGGGTTCGTAGTCTCTGTCCTTCCGCAGATCTCACACTTGTGGACTTCATACCTTCCGGAATTTGTCGGGCTTTTTTGTGTATTCCCCGAAAAGCGGCTGTTCAAGCTCTCTCCCCTCTTTCTCCACTCACTCTTCCGCTTGAGCTCAGAGGGTGATATCCTCTTCCAGTCCCTTGTGACAAGGAAAAAGATCACGAAATTCAGAAGTGATGCAATGATCGCAGCCTTCCCGGGCCAGCTGTTCTGGAAAAACTCGATAAGAACAAGCACTGCATATACTAACGCAAGCCATTTCATCCTGATCGGAATGATGAAATAAAGCATGATCTGCATATCCGGATAGCATACCGCAAAAGCAAGGAATATCGACATATTAATATAATAAGTCGAGAAAAACACACCTATCCCGACAACAGGAACTCCTGTCGAACCAACAATTATCCCGTATAGCAGAAACGCTCCAAGTACAGTAAACAGTACTCCTCCGAATATATAGCAATTGTATTTGAAGGTCCCTATGGTCTTTTCAAGTGTTGTTCCAAGCTGCCAATAGAATATCATCATTATCACCGCAAAGATGATATTCTGTCTGGGCGGCATCAGCACCCAGCTTATTACCCGCCATATCTGGAAATTGTGGATGATATAATAGGGCTCGAGCGAAAGATAATTCAGTATGTTGAGATTCGTATAGGTCGCGCCGAAATACAGTATGTATCCTATCACATAGCCTATGATAAGGTAATTTGTAAGATTTTTGATAGCAAATCTGCCTATCTTCTTTTCAAGCTTGTCGAGCATAATCTTCCTTTTTTGATACCCTTCGGGCAAAAAACCGCTTATATATTTTAATTACGTGCCTGCCCTTTGTCAACATATTGTAGGGGTGAAGACCTCCAACGCTACAAACAAAACCCTTTGTCAATTGTCTCTGTTTTTCTTCTTATCTATAATTTGTTGGTTGATTGATTGTTTAGATACAGAGGTAATTCATGGATTCATTTTACAGGCTTGGCATTGATATCGGCTCGACGACTGTAAAGATCGCCATTATTGATGAAACAGAGAATATTATTTTTTCCGACTATGAAAGGCATTTTGCGAATATAAAGGAGACTCTTCTTTCGCTTGTAAACAAAGCTCTTAATGTGACCGGAGATGTTTTGGTCTCTCCTGTTATAACGGGCTCCGGAGGACTATCTCTTGCAAAGAGCCTTGATATTCCCTTCGTTCAAGAGGTTGTTGCAGTTGCGACCTCGATAGAGCACCGCGCTCCGAAAACTGATGTCGCGATCGAGCTCGGCGGTGAAGATGCAAAGATAATATATTTCGAGAACGGAAATGTAGAAGAACGTATGAACGGGATCTGTGCCGGAGGCACAGGCTCATTCATTGACCAGATGGCATCCCTTTTGCAGACGGACGCCTCAGGGATGAATACCATGGCTTCCGCCTACAGGGAGATATATCCTATCGCCGCACGCTGCGGTGTCTTTGCGAAAACGGATATCCAGCCCCTCATCAACGAGGGCGCTGCGAAGGAGGATCTTGCAGCCTCTGTATTTCAGGCTGTTGTAAACCAGACCATATCAGGACTTGCCTGCGGAAAACCTATCCGGGGTCATGTCACCTTTCTTGGAGGTCCTCTCCATTTCTTAAACAACCTTCGTGAGGCCTTTGTAAGAACTCTCCATCTCGATGCGGAGCATACCATAGAGCCTGACGACTCTCATCTCTTCGCAGCCATCGGCTGTGCCCTGAATTCCGATGAAAAGAAGGCTCAAATTCTTTCCACTATCCGGGAAAAGCTTTCCGGCGATCTCAAGGTCGAATTTGAAGTTGCAAGGATGGAGCCCCTCTTTTCCGATGAGAAGGAATATGAGGCATTTAAAGAAAGACATGAAAAAGCTGCCGTTAAAAAAGGCGATCTTTCCTCCTGCCACGGCAACGTCTTTCTCGGGATCGATGCCGGCTCCACCACAACGAAGGTGGCTTTGATAGGTGAAGATGGTACCCTTCTTTATTCATTCTATGACGGGAATCACGGAAGTCCCTTAAATACCGCGATACGCGCAATGGATGAGATCGCGGAGCGCCTTCCGAAGGACGCGAAGATAGTCCACTCCTGTTCAACCGGCTACGGCGAAGCTCTCCTCAAATCCGCCTTTTCGCTTGACGAGGGCGAGGTTGAGACCATAGCACATTTCTATGCCGCAAAATTCTTTAACCCTTCCGTCGACTGCATCCTTGACATCGGCGGCCAGGATATGAAATGCATCAGGATCAAAAACGATTCTGTCGACTCCGTCCAGCTGAACGAGGCCTGTTCTTCAGGCTGCGGCTCCTTCATCGAGACCTTTGCAAAAAGTCTGAACTACGAGGTAAAGGATTTTGCGAAAGAGGCGCTCTTTGCCTCTCACCCCATAGACCTTGGAACCCGCTGCACTGTCTTCATGAATTCGAAGGTGAAGCAGGCGCAGAAGGAGGGGGCTTCAGTGTCCGATATCTCTGCGGGTCTTGCATATTCTGTAATAAAAAATGCCCTCTTCAAGGTCATAAAGCTGACTGATGCTTCTACGCTCGGAAAGAATGTGGTGGTTCAGGGCGGAACCTTCTACAACGATGCTGTTCTGCGCGCCTTTGAAAAGATCGCCGGGATTGAAGCCATAAGGCCTGATATAGCAGGGATAATGGGCGCCTTCGGAGCAGCACTTATCGCGCGTGAAAGATATGAGGAAGACCATAACACCTCCATGCTTTCCCTTGATGCTATCCAAAGACTGACCTTCACCTCCTCCCTGAGGCGCTGTCCTCACTGCAACAACCACTGCCTTCTCACGGTGAATCATTTTTCTGATAAGAGGGAATTCATCTCCGGAAACCGCTGTGAGCGCGGTCTCGGGCTTCCGAAAAAAAAGAATGATATCCCGAACCTCTATGAATACAAGACCAGGAGGCTCTTTAATTACAAGCCCTACGCTCCTCTTTCAGACGAACTCGCAGTCCGCGGTACAGTAGGTCTTCCGAGAGTTCTCAATATGTATGAGAACTTCCCCTTCTGGGCAACCTTCTTCAAGGAACTGAAGTTCAAGGTCATCCTCTCTCCCCGCTCGTCAAGAGCGATCTATGATCTGGGGATTGAGTCAATTCCTTCCGAAAGCGCCTGCTATCCTGCCAAGATCACCCACGGGCATATAGAGTGGCTCATATCAAAGGGTGTGGATTTTATCTTCTATCCATGCATCCCTTATGAGAGAAATGAATTCAAGGATTCAAACAACCATTACAACTGTCCCGTAGTCACAAGCTATGCTGAAAATATCAAAAATAATGTTGATGCGATCACAAGAGGAGATGTGAGATTTCTTAATCCCTTCATGGCCTTTTCTTCAGAAAAGATATTATGTGACCAGCTTCTCAAGGTCTTCAAAAAAGAGTTTCCCGATATTTCCGAGGCCGAGATCAGAAAGGCTTCTCACCTTGCATGGACTGAACTTGAGACCTACAGACATGATGTCGAAAAGAAGGGCGAGGAAACCCTTGAATGGCTGAAAAAGACGGGGAACCACGGGATAGTCATCTGCGGGCGTCCCTATCACATCGATCCCGAGATCAATCACGGGATCCCGGAGCTTATCACCGGCTTTGGCATGGCAGTTCTCACTGAGGACTCCATATCGCACCTCGGAAAGGTCGAACGGCCTTTGATAGTCCTTGACCAGTGGATGTACCACACCAGGATGTATGCGGCTGCCGAATATGTCACCCGTCATGATTTCCTTGATGTAATAGAACTGAACTCCTTCGGCTGCGGTGTTGATGCCGTAGCAACGGATGGTGTCTCTGACATCATTACCCACGCAGGAAAGATCTATACCTGTTTGAAGATCGATGAGGTGAACAATCTCGGTGCGGCAAGGATCAGGATCAGATCACTGATAGCGGCTTTGAAGGTCAGAAAAAAGCAGAATGTAAAGCTTGAAAAAACGCCTTCCACCTACAATCGTGCCGTATTCACAAAGGAGATGAAGAAGAATTTCACCATCCTTGCTCCCGAAATGTCTCCGGTTCACTTTGATGTGGTCGCTCCCGCCTTTCACGCTGCAGGCTACAACCTCGTTATACCTGATATACCCAGAAATGACTGCATCGACTACGGTCTCAAATATGTAAACAACGATGCCTGCTATCCCTCTCTGATGATAGTCGGGCAGTTTATGGCAGCGATCGACTCGGGAAAATATGATATGGAACGGACCGCCCTCCTAATAACCCAGACAGGCGGCGGATGCCGGGCCTCAAACTATGTAGGCTTCATAAGACGGGCCTTAAGCAAAGCGGGCTACGGTGACAGTATCCCTGTCATATCCTTAAACACTATCGGTATTGAAAAGAACCCCGGCTTTACTATCTCACCTGCCCTGATCCAGCACGGGCTCTACGCTCTTATCTTCGGAGATATCTTCATGAGATGTATCAACCGTACCAGACCTTATGAAAAGGTTAAGGGCTCTACGGATGCTCTTCATGAAAAGTGGAAGAAGAAGGTCCTTGATTTTGTTACTTCTGATGGAGTTCTTTCGGCAAAGAAATTCAAAGAGATGTGCCGCGATATTATAAATGATTTTGACAAACTCGAAAGAACTGATGAGAAGAAGCCGCGTGTCGGTATAGTTGGAGAGATCCTTGTCAAGTTCCTCCCTGCAGCAAACAACCACCTTGCAGAACTTCTCGAGGCTGAGGGCGCTGAGGCTGTAGTACCGGATCTTACAGACTTCCTTCTCTACTGCTTCTACAACGAAAACTTCAAGAATGCAAACCTCGGCACTCCCCGTAAGGGCAAGGTCATCTCAAATGCCATCATCGCCTTTCTTGAGCATCTTCGCTCGGCAGCCAGAAAAGCATTTGATGAGAGCAAGCATTTCTCTGCTCCGGCAAGGATAGATGAAGTGGCTTCTCTGGCAAAACCCATTGTTTCTATCGGAAATCAGACGGGTGAAGGATGGTTTTTGACAGGCGAGATGATGGAGCTTATTGAGACCGGTGCAAAGAATATTGTCTGCATCCAGCCTTTCGGCTGCCTCCCGAACCATGTCGTCGGAAAGGGAGTTCTGAAAAAAATAAGGGCCGACCATCCGGACGCAAACCTCGTCGCGATAGATTACGATCCCGGTGCATCCGAGGTGAACCAGTTGAACCGGATCAAGCTAATGCTCTCTACTGCGTTCAAAAATCTATGAAGCACAATTAAGAATCGCAAAATCCGGACAAGGGGACGTTTCCCTTGTCCGGATTTCGTTATCCGGACAAGGGAAACGTCCCCTTGTCCGGATTACTTTGTCATGAGCAGCATGATCTCATTCGTTCTCTGAAGGAACCCTGTCATCTCATCAGGAGAAAGCGAACCATTCATTATCTTTGCAAGATCATAAAGTTCCTTGCAGAAGGTTTCCACATTCTCATCCTTGGTATGATGAAGCACATATTTCACGAGCTTGTGATTTGCATTCAGGACCAGTGTCTCATTTGATCCGAACATGTTCGGGTCAAAGCCCTTTGTATTGTACATCTTCATCATGTCGGTCATTCTTCTGGTCTCCTCATTCACTGTGATCATCGCGGAGATGTCCTTGTTCTTGATCTTTGAGACTTTCACCTCGAGGTTGTCCTTTGAGAGTGCCTTCTTGAATATTTCCGAAAGCTTCTCCTTCTCCTTTTCAAGCTCTTCATCGGATATCTCATCCGTAAGCTCATCCTCCACCTCAGAGTCAATCCGAAGGAACTTGTATCCTTCATTTCTCTGTTCAAGCTGTGTGATGAAGGAAGTATCTATGACCTTGTCAAGTATCACGGCGTCCATATTCTGTTCCTTGAAGAGGTTTACATACTGAGCCTGGGCTTTTAGATCCGTCACATAATATACCGGCTTTCTCTTGTCCTTTTCCCCCTCTTCATTACTCTTTTCTTCTGAACTTTCATCCGGCTTTATCGGATTGCCGTCCTTGTCAAGTATCTCGGGAGCAGCCTCGTCTTTCTTCTCATCCTCCTTTTCCTCTTCTTTTTTGAGAAGATCGGGAAGCGTGAGATACTTCTCATTTATATCCTTGAACAGGATATAATCATTTATCCTGTCACAGAATTTTTCATCCTTCAGGCAGCCGAACTTGATGAAGGGCGAGATGTCATCCCAGTATTTCTCATAGTTTTCGCGATCTGTCTTGCAGAGTCCAGAAAGCTTGTCAGCCACCTTCTTTGTGATATGCTCTGATATCTTTCCGGCAAAGCCGTCATTCTGAAGAGCGCTCCTTGAGACATTGAGCGGCAGATCGGGACAGTCTATGACACCCTTTAAGAGCATCAGAAATTCAGGGATCACCTCTTTGATATTGTCGGCGATGAAGACCTGATTGTTGTAAAGCTTGATAGTCCCTTCTATGGATTCGTACTCTGATGAGATCCTGGGGAAATAGAGTATACCCTTCAGCCTGAAGGGATAATCCATATTGAGATGTATCCAGAACAAAGGCTCCTTGTAGTCGTTGAATACCTTTCTGTAGAAGTCCTTGTATTCATCCTCAGTGCAATCTGAAGCAGTCTTGTTCCAGAGAGGGTTTGTATCATTTATCGGCTTTTCTCTTTTTTTGATCTTTAACTGCTTCTTTGCAGGACTGACCTCTACTGTCTCCTTGCTGCCGTCCTCTTTTGTCTTCTCCTCGGTTTTTGCGGGAACATCTATTGTCTCAAGGACAACATCAGTCTCGAGCTTTTCGTCCTCATCAATAGTCTCGGTCTTCTCCTCGGCATTAACATTCTTTATGAATATCTCATACGGCATGAAGGAGCAGTACTTGGTAATGACCTCACGCGCCCTGTATTCATTTACAAATTCAAGACAGTCTTCATTTACATAAAGAGTAATGTCGGTTCCTACTGTTTCTCTTTCCCCATCCGAAATTTCAAATTCTGTACCGCCGCTGCAGTCCCAGTGCACTGCCTTTGCGCCATCCTTGTAGGAAAGGGTATCTATCGTGACCCTGTCTGAAACCATGAACGCGGAATAAAAGCCAAGACCGAAATGACCGATGATCTGGTCCTCAGATGCCTTGTCCTTGTATTTTTCAAGGAAGTCGGTCGCACCGGAGAAAGCGATCTGGTTTATATACTGGTCAACCTCTTCCTCAGTCATTCCAAGCCCGTTGTCTTTCACCGTGATCGTCTTTTTTTTGTCATCAAGCAGAATATCAATGCGAGGCTTGAAATCATCAGGAAGCGCGGTATCTCCCATCATATCAAGCTTCTTGAGTTTTGTGATCGCATCGCATCCGTTTGAGATGAGCTCACGATAAAAAATGTCGTGATCAGAATACAGCCATTTTTTGATAACGGGAAAAATGTTCTCACTGGTAATTGACAAGCTGCCGTGTTTTGAAGCCATCTTAAAAAACCTCTTTTCTAATTCAAAAAAAACTAAAAGTCAAAAATAATACCGTCCGTAAAAGCACTGCCTTTACGGACGGTATGGAAATTTTTTTCTATGTATCTATCAGCCGAAAAGCTTGATGCTTCCTGCATCACCATCAGCCACATAATACACTGCGTTCTGAGAAGGCTTTACATAAACATCGATCTTCTTCACTGACTTCTTCTTTGAGCTTGCAAGGATCTCAGCCTTGATGTCATCAATGTTCTTTGAGTTTCCGAAATCATCCTGGATCTCAACCTTCACCTTTGTGTCTGAAGTCTTTGCGGCAACCTTTGCAACTGTCTTCTTCACTGCCTCACCAGCCTTTTCTACCGTCTTCTTTGCGGATGCAGATGCCTTTGCAGCTGTCTTCTTTACTGAAGTAGTCTTTTTCTTTGTTGTAGCAACAGCCTTCTTTACTTCACCTGCAGTCTTTGTCTCAACTGCCTTTGCGTCCTTAGCAAGTTCTGTAGCAAGTTTCTTCATATCTGTTTCGGACTTTGCTACACTTTTCTTTGAATCCATTACTCTTTCCTCCTAAAGATCAAAGTGAAAAAACAAAATCTCTTTTGTCACTAACGACTTCACAAGTATAACTCATTTTCTGATTTAGTCAATTAAAAAGTATTCAGATTACAAGATGTTTTTGAAGCACACTGAAAAATGAATCCCGCTTTTTTTCTGTATCTCCTTCACCTGAAAAGATCAGAGCACTGTCCCAGAACTCAGTATCTTCAGCGGTTACATACTTCCCCTTTGACTCTTCTATAACGTTTCTGATGGCGGATACTTTCCTTTCCTCGAGTATCTTGTTTTTGTTTTCATCAGAGAGAGCAGCATTATATTTGCTTAAGCACTTCACGATATAGTACTTACCGTCTGCCGTGATGAGTCCGGATGTCTCATTATTCTCGAGACGAAAGATAACCTCCTCCGCCTCCTTCGGATAGGTATTTCTTCCAAAGGATATCTGCCCCTTTGTTCCTTCCGAGTACAGATTCATCACTTCCTCAAAGGACTTCCCCGTGTTGATCGCAGTGCTTGCCTTTGATGCCACATCAGAGTCTGATATGACTATCACCTCGGCATCAATGACCCTGGCCTCATCCTCACTGACCTCCTGATCTACAGCCGCCATCAGAGCATTGCAGTTCCTCTGAGCGATATAGAACTTTTTGTATGCCTCAACAAGCTGCGCTTCGGAGACTCCGCAGTACTCCTTTTCCTTCTCGGACATCAGAGAATAATAATCTTTGGCGCTATCCTCTATTCCCTTTTCCTCCAGCTCCGAAAGGCTGTCGGTTTCCTTGTCTTTTGCATCCATGGAAAGAACATAAGTCTCTGCTATCATATCCTTTACAGAGACCTTCACGCTCGAGGAAAGCCTTTTTAGATCAAAACTGTTGTCCCAAATGCTCAACCCCATGATATTGTCATAAAGGCTTCTGTAGTTAAGAAGATAAACATAAGCCTCCTCCTTCGGACACCTCAGATTCCCGACTGTAAGGACGCTTTGTACCCTGACAGGATCTGAAAAAACAACCCTCTTTCCGCCTATACTGCAAGCGGAAAGAACGAGGGTAAAGGCAAGGAGCAGCGCTCCGAAAAACAGCTTCTTTTTTTTCATGATCTTAAATCTTTTCCTCCGAATTCAAAGCAAATGAATAAATATAAAGCCCTGAGACCTTCTTCTGATAAGCCTTTGAAAGAGCATCAGCGTAAAGCATTAACTGAGTGGTGTAGCGCTTCTTCAATGTGTCAGGGCTCTTCACCCTGTCGGTCTTGTAATCGAGAATAACGAGCTCATCATTTTCAAAAAAGAACACATCAACTATCCCCTGTATGAGCACATAGCCATCCGTCCCGTTTTCACCCGGGATAGTGTCAGCCCTTGTCCTCATCACGAAGGCTTTTTCTCTGAAGAGTTCCTTTCTTTTTGCTGCTTCATGCATCCTAAAAGAGAGCGGACTTTTAAGAAAGTTCTTTATCTCCCGCTCATCAAGGAGTTTCTCTTCATCCTTTGATAAGAGCCCCTTTTCCTTCATCCGAAGAAGCTCCTTCTCATAGGCGTTTTCAAAGTCATCAAGCGAAAAATCAAAGCACTCAAGGAATCTATGAAAGGCTGTTCCCCTCTGCGAGCCACGGGCCGATTCCCGTTCTCCTCCCATGAAGACAGGAATATATTTTACTCTTTCGAAAGGCTCAATGTAAAGCGAAGACGCCTCTTCATCTTTCAGCAGTTCATCCGATCTTCTCGATTTCAGCTCGCTGACAGAATATTTTGCTTTGAATACGATCTCCTTTTCATGAGGATAATGAAAGCCGGATCTTTCTATATAACCCTTCACAGTTTCAGACTTTATATAGTCCTTTGCAAAGATGATTGAAGGTCTCTTCTCTTTTTCCTCCTCACCACCGGAAATCTCCTCACTATCCTCTGTTAAGTCGGAAGGCGTTACCCTTTTTATTAAAAACAGATCATCTCTTTGTCTCGCTGCCGGAAGGATATAATGAAGATGATCATTGCAATTGATACGGTCTGCAAATGACATTTCCGATGAGCCCATCATCCCCTCATTATCTTTATTTTCACTGCCTGTGGCAGTCCCTATCACAATAAGCTTCTCCTGTGCCCTTGTAAGTGCCACATAGAGAAGTCTCAGTTCCTCTCCTCTCCCGTCTCTCTTGTCCTTAAGCCTCGCTATAAGCTCCGACTGCGTCTTTTCAGTTATCCGCCTTTCACTGTCAAAGGCTTTGGGAAAGAGACCGTTCTTCGGCGATACGAAGACCGCGCTTTTTGCCGAAGGCCCCAGAAACTTCCTGCCCGCTCCATAAAGGATGACTATGGGAAACTGAAGCCCCTTGCTCTTATGTATTGTCATGAGACGAACGTACGGGGAAGCCTCGTCTTCTTCAAAACTGCCTCCGGAGGGACTCAAGTACTCCTTTTGTTTTTTCAGAAAGCGGATGAAATTGAAAAGTCCCTTTCCTGAGTGCCTTTCAAAATCATCGCAAAGCGCAAGTATCCTCTGAAGATTCTCTCTTCTGTCTTTTCCGTTTGGCATAGCACAGACTATATTCAAAAAACCTGTCCTGTCATAGATATATTCGATCAACTCCCTGACAGTTGCTTTTTGCGCTCTGGTTCTTAAGTCATTAAAAAAATCAAGAAATTCCTTTGCCTTGACACTTTTTTCTGCGTCATGCAGATATCTTTTAAAGACCTCAAAAAAGAATCCCTTTTTTTCCCTGCCTCTTATGAGCAATAGTTCTTCATCGGAAAAGCTGCATATAGGGCTTTTCAGAACTGTCACAAGAGAAAGATCGTCACGTGGATTGTCTATTATCGATAGAAGAGCCGTGATCACGGAGGCTTCATAACTTTCAAGATAATTTTCCTTCTCGACCATGGAGAGGCCTATACCCTTTTTTGAAAATGCCTTTGAAAGCTCCTGATAATCTCCCTTTGTACTTCTTGACAGGATCACTATGTCGTTAGGGAGTGCCTTTCTCATTTTGGAATTCTTCCTGTCATAAACCGAAAATGAGTCAAGTATGCCTGAAACTATGTCTGCGCAGTATTGTGCTTCATAATCTTTCTGTCTGAGATACTCCCCTCTTTCATCTGCCTCTTTCGGCCAGGAAAGCACATGAAGTTCTGTGATATTATTCTCTGTATCTTCAGGGAACGATGCTCCAAACTTCAGGCTCTCCCTCTCATCATATTCTATCCCGCCGACATCCTTTTTCATCGCTGTTTGAAATATTGAGTTTACTGATGAGATGACAGCTGATCTGCTCCTGAAATTTTTGTCGAGGAGTATCAGCCTGTCTCTTTTTCCGTCCTCAGAAAAAGATTCATATTTTTTTTCAAATATCGTTGGATCGGCATGACGGAAGCTGTATATGGACTGCTTCATATCACCAACCATAAAGTAATTCCCGTGAAGCTCATCCTCGGTAACAAGACTCTTTAATATGGTTTCCTGAAGAGAGTTGGAATCCTGGTATTCATCAACCATTATCTCTTCGAAGTAGTTTGAGAGTTCTATCGCCGCATCCCTTTTCTCCTTCGTTTTTTCGTCAATAAGTATTGAGAGTGCGATATGCTCACAGTCGGAAAAATCCATCACTCCCTTTTTTCTTTTTTCAAAAAGAAATCTCTCGTGGAATTCTGCTGAAAGCTCTATAAGTATCCTTGCAAACTCCCCGGCCTTCTTTAATTCTTCAAATATCTCTTCTGCGCTTTTCCCAAAATAATCGTTTTGAAGCTTTGTTAGCTCCTTTTTCAGAGCTTTCCTTTTCTCTTTAACCTCATCATCATATTCCCTCTTGTCATGCCCTTTCCTCGGAAGAGTAAATCTGCTTTCGTTATATGAGATAAATCCCTGCCTAATCGCTCTGTAGTCCTTCTCACCAGCAATCTCACAAACGCACTGCTGTTCTTCCCTAAAGAAGGAATTATAGGAATCCTCTTCAGGATAACTTCTTATAAGTTCATCATAGGCTCTCACAACGCCATCCAGAATCGCTCTTGTATAATTAATGAGAAAGGCCATGTCAGGGCTGTTTATGAGTTCTTCCACGTTTTCAAAGGAATAGGGAATAAGCAGACCTTTCAGATATTCCTTCGGCCAGGCAGCTGAAGAAGCGGGAGCAAGTATCTGCTTTATCGCCAAAGATACTCCTTTGCTCTTTACGTCGCCCGAAAAATACTCAAGCAGCTTTTGAAAATCCCCGCTCCCTTCTTCATATTTTTCATCAAGGAAGTCCCTCATCACATCTTCTTCGATCACTGCAAGCTCAGCCTCTTCAGCGATGCGAAGTGAGGGATCAACTCCTGCATCCTGAAAATAATTCTTGAAAATATATGCGCAAAAGCTGTCTATCGTAGTGATCTTTGCATTATCCAGAAGAAGCATCTGGCGCCTGAGATTGTTGTTGAAGGGATCCCTTGCGTAGAGCTCTGAAAGTCTTTGATAGATCCTCTCCTTCATCTCATGGGCAGCCTGCCTTGTAAATGTAAGGACGAGTATCCTGTCGACATCAATTGGAGTTGCTTTATCCGTTATCTTTTTTACGACCCTTTCAGACAGGACCGCAGTCTTTCCGCTTCCTGCCGCGGCAGAAACCAGGATATTCTTTTTTCGTTCGTTTATGACAGCCTGCTGTGAAGGCGTGTATTCCATTTCAGCCATTTTCACATCCTTTATTAAGCTTTTCTCTGCAATCGCCAATAGTCTTTTTTGAAAGCATCCTGAAAGAATAGCCGTTTCTTCCATTCTCAAAGCCGCATATCGATAAGTAAGGACAGTAGCTGCAGGCATTCTTCATCTGCCCGTCTGCATCTTTTTCATAGGTCTTCAGACAAGGGCTTATGGGAAAGTGCCCATTCATTATAGCTTCACCGGAGTCTACGATATTCTTCCTGACAAGATCTGAGAGCATAATGATATCCTCTGATGAACAGCAAATGTCCGCATTCCTTTTTGAAGGCGTCCCGTCTTTGTTGACGGAAAGAGGAACAACGGGAGACTTGCCTGAAAAGCTGTCACTATCAGGAGAAATGATCTTTGCATCAAAGGCTGTGAGATTTTCTTCATCAGCGTTCAGAAGTCCTTTCATCCTGTGTGAAAGAAGGCGTTCTCTGAAGAGCTCTTCATCATCAATTGAGCCCGTTTCAAGGATCGGATCCTTTATTACGGAATAAAGAATTCCGCCCGGAACTATTTTCTTTTTTGCGGGATTATTGTTTTCAAATATCCTCCGGCCCTCTGAAAGATAGGTAAAAAGCTGCATCTCAAGGCCGTAATAGATGTCAGAGAGATCTATATCACGCTCAGAGGATTTGTAATCTATGACACGAAGAAATGCCTTCTCACCCGTCTCATACACATCTATCCTGTCTATCGATCCAGTCATCAGAAGTTTGCTTTTGTCTGAAAGAATGATCTCGTCCTTCGCCTCATAAAGACTCTGTTCAAACAGCCTTGGCTCATATCTGCCCCTCCCCACCTGAAAATGAAGAGCCTCGATCGTTGAGAGGAGCGTCCTTTTCATATTCTTCATCATATGCCGGTAAGAAGGCCGTTCAATATCCCTTGCCTTTTTCAAAAGGAGCACTTCCTTCTCAAAGGCCATCTCAAAAAAATGATGTACCTCTTCTTTTGATATATCAAAGAATGTCCCCTTGCTTTCCAGAAGCATTTTGGAATAGGTCGAGAGCACAGCATGATAGAAAGAACCGATATCAGCACTGTTTATTTCATAAAAGCTCTTTTCCTTCAATGAAAGTTCATATTTAAGGAAGTAGGCGTAGGGGCAGCTTTCATATTGTGAGAGATTTGAGACGCTGCCTTTTATCACACCTTCATGGATATTTTCAATGGTCTCACCAGATATGGAATGCTCCTCACAAACGCCCTCAAACTGAGAAAGAAGACTCCTTCCCTTTTTCTCATCAAGGGATAGAAAGTAAGGAAGGGCATTTGAGAGCATCTCCTTTTCATTTTCGTCTGACTCGCCCTCATTTACCTTCATCAGAGCTTCAGATATATGATCAAAGAGCGTTTCAAAAGAAACTGCACGAAGTTCAAACGGAAGCCCTTTGATAACCTCACTCTCTTTTCGATCCGGAAAGAGGTCTGCCACTTCACTGATAAGGTATGAAGGTTTTTTTGCTCCCCCCTTCATATCATGTGTGGGATAAGTCAGAAACAGCTGTTCAGACGGCTTTGTAAGCGCAAGATAAAGATAAAATCTCTGAATGAAGGCCCTCTGCCTCCCTGATGGAGCAATCTCAAGATCGAGTGATAAGAGCCCTTCCCTCTCGGTTTCTGAGATGATGCCGCCGTTTGAAAGATTTCCGGGAATTGAGGAATCGTCCGCGCCAACAAGAAACAGCACCTTTATGTCTTCAACCCTTGTCCTCTCAAGGTCTCCTATGGTTACACAGTCACTCGAGAAGGGAAGCGAAAACAGAGAGATCTCCGATATCGAAAGTTCGAGAAGCTCCTTAAATCTTTCAAGAGAGATCATTTCTTCTCCCAGGATCTCCACCATCATATCAAGCTGATCCAGGATATAGGGATAGACCTTTTCAAACTCATAGGATTTCTCTACATCACCCCCCTTATCCGCTTCACCCTTCATCTCCCAAAGTTCTTCTTCAATGTCAAGTTCTGTGAAAAGAGCAAAAAGCGTTGAAGCATAGTCTTTGACATTATTCTCCTTCTTTTTCATGGATGAATAGAAGGGGGAAAGGGACTTCATTATTTTCTCCCGAACGGAATTTATCGTCACAAGGTCATCCGGTGAAAAACCATCCGGAAGAAGAAAGAATCCCTGTTCATATTTTTTGTGACCGCGTATGCCTGTGGAAAAAAGGAAACTGTCAAAGAGGTCTGCTTCATCTGAAGAGACACCCGAAAGTGATGACCGAAGATATTTCATCACAGAATCGTATGAGAAATCAAAAAGAACTATATCAAGGGCGCTCTCGATCAGATTGATCAGGGGATCGTTTACACACTTTTGATCGATATCGAGATTGTAAGGGACAGAGTATCGCTGAAATATACCGGGGACAAGGGGGGCATATTCCGAAAGGGATGGCATGAGCACGGCAAAATCACGATAACGATAGCCTTGCTCTCTTACCATGGAAAGGATCTTTGCGGATACATATGTAAGTTCAATCAGAGGTGTTTCAAAACGCATTATCCTTATATCTTTGCACTCATCTTCAGTATCTGCCTTTGTCTTCGGCCGGAATACTCTCTGTGAAAGGGATAGGATATCATTTGATAAAAAGCGCCTCACTTCGCCCTTCTTTTGGAAGAGATGTTTGAGCTCGCGGACCTCACAGCCCGCTTCCTCTCCGATATCAGAGAGCCTCTTTACCGTCTTTTTTGTAAGAAAAAATAGATTTTCCTCAAAAGTACCGCTGTAAGGATCCTCCTCGTCACCGATGCAAAGAGAGAATATGAGCCTGCAGTCATAGGACAACAGCTTCCTGATCACTTTGTATTGAAGAGGCGTGAAGCCCGTAAATCCGTCAAAGAAAAAGACGGCTTCATTCTCTCCCCCGGCCATTTTTGAAAGGTCAAGTACCTCTGTCAAAAGTGAGAGAAGCTCATCTCCTACAGTATATTTTCCGGCTATTTCGGAAAGAAAGCCCTCATAAAGAACAGCGATATCAAGGAGCTTCTTCCTGAATGCAGGCGAAAACGCACTCTCTTCATCCCCGGCCTTTGATGAAAGAAATGCGGGTGAAATATCATACTGCATGAGTTCGGAAATGAAGGACTTGATCTCATCCACCATTCCCGCCTTTTCAAGTGCCTTTGCTGAAAGCACTGAAAGCTCATCCTTTTTTCTGGAGATGACCTTTGAAAGCACGAGCGCTTTTCCGCTGTCAAAAAGCACCTTTGAAAGCCCGGTTGAGAGCTCATTAAATATCCTGCGCGCAAACCTTTCAAAGGACAGCACCTCAACATTTACAGTAACACCGGACTCAAACTCCCTGCAGAGTGCCATCTGCGCCGAGAAGGTATATTGGTCCGGGACAATAAAAAAGCAGGTCCTCGTTCTTTTCTCAATGGCAAGGTCATGTGCCGTTTTCCTGAGATAGGACGATTTCCCGCTTCCTGCACTTCCGAATACAAATTCAATGCTCAATTCATTCTTCCCCTTTTTTCAGATCCTCTTCACTCGAGATCCCATACTGCCGCATGAATTCACGAAGGTCCTTTTCATCACGTATCAACATCTTCTCTTCAAACCTTCCGCTGCCCTTTAATAGAAAGCCTGCAACACGTTCTCCGTTCGCAAGATTCTTTCTGATGACAGGTGTCCTTACATTTTTGTCATACTTCTTTACAGATCTGTCCAAAAAAAAGGCATTTCTCTCTTTATCAAGCTTTTTGTAGCTTTTGATCTCCCGGTTCAGCTTCTCGTCACCTATCGGCGGTTTTCTTTGCATGAGCCCGATGATAAGCCCCGCCACAACGCAGATCACCAGAAATACTGCTCCATATGAGGCATGCCTCCCCAAAAGAAAAACAATAAAGAAAAAGCCCCCTATTATGAGGCCGATCGTCATCCCTTCAGATGCATATGTGTCCGTTGTCTCGTTCGGGTCGATCTTTGACTTTTTCTTACTCATTTTCCGAAAGCATTTCCTCCATCGTGTGCCACCCTAAAACTGCGCACTTCACACGGGCCGGCATATGGGATATGTCTGAAAGGACGCCGGCTTCCTCAAGTTCCTCCTTCTCTTCATCTGTGACCTCCCCCTTTATCATGCGAAGAAAGATCTCCGAAAGCCTTTTTGCTTCATCTACCTTCTTGCCTATCACAAGGTCGAGCATCATATCGCAGGAAGCCTGGGATATGGCACATCCATCCCCTGAAAAGGCCCCGTCCGTGATCACTCCGTCACTGACCTTGAAGGACAATATGATATCGTCACCACAGGAGGGATTAACGCCTTCAAGTGTAATGTCCGCGTCAGAAAGCTCATGCTTATGCGTCGGATGCACATTATGTTCTGTTAATATCTCATTGTAAAAGGTATTCATTTTTCAATCCATAAAGCCCATAACACCTCTTATTTCAGAAAGTGTTTTTAAGAAGGCATCAATATCATCTTTTGTATTGTAGTATCCAAGGGAAGCCCTTGCTGTTGACCTTACGCCAAGGAACTCGTGCAGGGGCTGAGCGCAGTGATGTCCCGCCCTGATGCAGATATTTTTGGAGCTCATTATCTCTGAAATATCGTGTGGATGCACTCCGTCTACTGTAAAAGTAAATATCCCGTGGTGCTCCCTTGCTTCATCAGAACCCAGGACTTTCACATGAGGTATCTTTACAAGCCCTGAGAGCATATACTCTGAAAGCTCCTCTTCGCGCTTCATAATATTCTCAAATCCGACCGAGGCTATGTATTGAAGTGCTGACAAAAGACCTGCAGCACCTCCGGCATTCATCGTCCCCGCCTCGAACTTATACGGAGGAGCACTGAATCTCTCTGAATCCCTGTGAACATATTCTATCATCTCTCCGCCTGAAAGGAAGGGCGGCATTTCTTCAAGGAGTTCTTTCTTTCCGTAAAGAACACCTATCCCCATCGGAGCAAACATCTTGTGTCCGGAAAAAGCAAGGAAATCAACCCCGCTCTCACTTACATCCGTCCTGACATGGGGGACGCTCTGAGCACCGTCAGCCACAAAAACCGCACCGCACTCGTGCGCTGCCTTCACAAATGGCGTGATGACATTTTCCCTTCCGAATACATTCGACATAGCGCTCATCGCAACGATCTTCGTCTTGGCGGAAAGCGCATGCTTGAATTCCTCAAGTGAAAAAACACCGGTCTCATCGCACTCGAAATATTTAAGGACAGCTTTCTTTCTTTCACAGAGCAGCCGCCACGGAAGAAGGTTTGAGTGATGCTCCGAAATAGAGATCATTACCTCGTCGCCCTCGGAAAGCTTCTCCTCACCATAGGTATAAGCCACAAGATTCAAGCCTTCAGTCGCATTCCTTGTAAATACGATCTCGGAGGAATTTTTTGCGTTTATAAACGAAGCCGCCTTCTCCCTTGCCTCTTCAACCCTTTCAGTAGCCCTTACGCTTATATCATAAAGGCCCCTCATCGGATTTGAATTAATCGTCCTGTAAAACTCCGCGACATCATCTATGACCTTCTTGGGCTTTTGTGATGTCGCAGTATTGTCAAGATATATCACATTGTTTTTTGAAAGGAGTGGAAAATCAGCTCTTATTCTTTCTTCTTCTCTCGTCATCTTGTAAGTTCATCTATCCTTTTTATGGTTGCCTCGTCGCCTATCTTTTTCTTTATTGAATCCACCACCGCCTTTGAAAGCATGTCATAGATCATTTCCTCGGGTATACCCCTGCTCTCAAGATAGAAAAGCATATCCTGATCGATCTTCCCTATGGTCGCTCCGTGATTTCCCTCTACATCCTCCTCTGTACAGAGTATGACAGGAACCGAACGGTTTACCACACCGTCATCCATCAAAAGCACTTCTTCTGTTTCCGTACCGACAGCGCCTTTGGCGCCCCGCCGAAGATCAATAGTGCCTCTGAAGGTCTTCTTCCCATTTTCGGAAAGAACTCCGTTTACCCTGATGAGGGAGTTTGTGTTTTTCCCCATATGATTTGCTATTTCATTAATATCAAGTACCTCATCCTGCCCGGTAAGGTAAACTATGTCAGTTTCAAGAGAGGATTTTTTCCCCGAAAGATCAGACAGAGCACCAAGGTCAATCTGCCCGCCCTTAAGCACGAGCTGGATGAGATGAAATTTTCCGTTCTCTTCGACCTTTCCTCCTATGTCGGATATCAGCCTGCTCTTTTTTGAAAGTGAGATAATCTGGATCAGAGTAAGGCTTGCTCCGGCCAAAACCTCATATTTTGTCTGAACACACTGTTCTACTTCTTCATCATCCTCACAAGTAAAGAACATAACAGCGACTCCCTTGCTTCCGGCCTTTACTGAAAGCTCTATGGGAAGAAGTGCGGACTTGTTTTCCGTTGCGGGGAGCTCTATATACAGAGGCTCGTCCTCTTTTGAATTTTCAAAGACGAAGCTCCTTGCGGGAATGTTTGAAGAGGTGACTATCTTTTGTACTTCTTCTCCCGCTCCTGTCTTCTGATCGGGAAAGGCTGTCTCCTTCTTTTGTTCAAAGGAGACACCGCCGGGAACCTTTTTTTCCTCAAACGGCTCTTTTGCTGCCGCAAAACCTCTTTCCACAGCCTCATTTACTTTCAGCCTGTTCCAGGTCGGTGAAGGCATCTGATTTAATCTTAATGACGCATCCATATATTCACCCTGATGTACCTTTCATTTCAAGCCGTATGAGGTTGTTCATCTCGACTGCGTATTCAAGGGGAAGCTCCTTGCCCACATTGTCAGCAAAGCCGCTGACTATAAGGGCTCTCGCATCCTCCTCGTTAAGCCCTCTGCTCATGAGATAAAAGACCGTATCATCAGATATCCGCCCTATCCTTGCCTCATGGCCTATGTCACAGTCAGAGGTCCTTATGTCCATTGCGGGAATAGTATCGGATCTTGAGTCGTCATCTATCATCAGGGATTCACAGGATACCGAGGATTTTGATCCCTTCGCCTTCTCCGTCACTACGACAGAGCTTCTGAAGGTCGATATGCCGCCGGACTTTGAGATAGAGCGGGTATTGATATATGAGGAGGTATCCGGCGCATTGTGAAGGACCTTCGTTCCAGTATCAAGATCCTGTCCTGCTCCTGCGAAGGTGACTCCTGTAAATTCGCTCTTTGCCCTCGCCCCCGAAAGCACACTCATAGGATAAAGATATGAGACATGGGATCCGAAAGAACCTGAAACCCATTCTATCTTTCCGTCCTCTTCAACCCTTGCCCTCTTCGTATTCAGGTTGTACATGTTCTTTGACCAATTCTCTATGGTCGAATAACGGAGAGTCGCGCCCTTTTCAATAAAGAGCTCGACACAGCCGGCATGAAGGTTCGCGACATTGTATTTCGGTGCGCTGCAGCCCTCTATGAAATGGCAGTAGGCCCCCTCATCCACTATGATCAGGGTATGCTCAAACTGACCGGCTCCCGGAGCGTTCAGCCTGAAATAGGATTGAAGCGGTATTTCAAGATGGATGCCCTTTGGCACATAAACAAAGGATCCTCCGGACCATACCGCACCGTGGAGAGCGGCAAACTTGTGGTCAGTCGGGGGAACAAGATGCATGAAGTGATCCCTTATCATGCCTTCATAGGGCCCGTGAAGCGCGCTTTCTATGTCGGTATAGACAACCCCGAGCTTTGCTGTCTCATCCTTCACATTGTGATATACAAGCTCGGAATCGTACTGCGCGCCGACCCCGGCAAGAGACTCACGCTCCGCCTTTGGTATCCCGAGGTTCACGAAGGTATTTTTGATATCTTCGGGAAGCTCGTCCCACTTCGCTGCCATCTTCTTTTCCTTCGGACGGATATAGGTAATGATATTATTCATATCAAGTCCGTCTATCGAAGGTCCCCACTGGGGGAAGGAAAGCTCGTTGTAGGTCTTGAGGCACTCCAGTCTGAAATCTCTCATCCAGTCGGGATCGCCCTTTTCCTTTGATATTTCAAGCACGATCTCCTCAGTAAGTCCCTCATCGACCTTGAAGATCTCGTCCTCCTTCTCCTCGAAGCGAAAGTCATAGAATGATCTGTCTATATCATTTACTACTGTTTTTTCTTCTTTTTGAGCCATTATTATCTCAGATAATTCTCGAAACCATTTTCATTAATATCATCAACAAGGCTTCCGTCGCCCTCTTTTGTGATCCGCCCGTCAACAAGGACATGTGTCCTGTCAACAGTCAGCGCTTCAAGTATCTTTGTTGAATGGGTAATGATGATAAGGGCGCCGTCAGTCGATTCTTTGTATTCCCTGATGCCGTCAGAAACAGTCTTTACCGCATCAACATCAAGACCTGAATCTGTCTCATCAAGAATTGCTATCTTCGGAGAGAGTGCTAGGAGCTGAAGTATCTCAGCCTTCTTCTTCTCTCCTCCTGAAAAGCCGACATTCAGATCTCTCTCAGCATAGGAGGGATCCATATCAAGGACCTTCATAAGTGACTCAAGACGCTTCTTGAAATCCCATACCCTGATATGCTCACCTGTCCTTGCCTCGATCGAAGACCTGATGAAATTTGAAAGCGTGATCCCCGGAACCTCTATAGGATTCTGGAATGAAAGAAACAATCCCTTTTTTGCGATCTTGTCCGGGGTTAGACCTGTGATATCCTCGCCTGAGAGCTTTACAGTCCCCTTGTCTATCTTATATCTCGGATCTCCCATCAAAACAGAACCGAGGGTGGACTTTCCCGCACCGTTCGGTCCCATGATCACATGAGTCTCATTGCTCTTTACAGTTAGATCGATCCCGTGAAGTATCTCCTTGTCGTCAACCGAGGCAAAAAGCCCTTTGACAACCAACAATTCCTCTGACATCTTCTGGCTCCTTTGTTCCTTGCTATTTTGGTAGTATATCGGCCTTTATTTTTTCAGTCAAGTATGCAAAACCCACTGATTGTAGAGTCCGGACGGATTCTCAAGCTTCAGTACCGGACTTTGCAAGCTTTTGCTGCTGGTCATATGCTATCAAAGCGTCCAATAGCTCCTGAAGTTCCCCGTTCATCACACGGTCAAGCTTGTACAGCGTCAGATTTATCCTGTGATCAGTGACTCTTCCCTGAGGGAAATTGTATGTCCTTATCTTCTCGCTCCTGTCACCTGTACCTATCTGGGCGAGCGTCTCCTCTGACCTTGACTCCTTCTGTTCCATGAGCTTGAGCATATAAAGCTTCGTACGAAGCAGCGCAAAGGCCTTCAACTTGTTCTGAAGCTGTGATTTTTCAGTCTGCGAATAGATGACTATCCCTGTAGGATAATGTGTGAGCCGAACCGCTGAATCCGTAGTATTGACGCACTGGCCGCCGTTTCCGGAAGCCCTCATCACATCAATACGCACATCCTTTTCCGGAATTTCCGGAATATCTATCTCGTCGGCCTCCGGCATGACAGCTACAGTGGCGGTCGAGGTATGTATCCTCCCGCCGGATTCGGTCTCAGGTACTCTCTGCACCCTGTGGACACCGGACTCATATTTCAAAACCGAATATACTCCCGTCCCCCTTACTGTAAAGCTGATATGCTTGAAGCCGCCTATGCCTGTCTCTTCAAACTCGTCGGTCTCCATGGACCAGCCCCTTGACTGTATGTAACGCTGGTACATCCTGTAAAGGTCGCTCGCAAACAGAGCTGCCTCCTCCCCTCCGGCTCCTGCTCTGATCTCAAGCACCACATCCCTGTCATCATTCTTGTCCTTGGGAAGAAGAAATATCTGAAGCTGCTTCTCGTAGGAAAGAAGCCTTTCATTTGCCTCGGAAAGCTCCTCTTTCTCAAGTTCTATCATATCGGGATCCTTCTCGTCGGAAAGCAGCTTCTTTGTTTCCGTGATATCGTTTTCGGCTTTTCTGTACGCCTTGTAGACTTCAACTATAGGAGCAAGATCCCCCTGCTCCTTCATAAGCCTTTTGAAGTTTTTGCTGTCATCCGCTGCGTCGGGACTTGACAAAAGCCGCATCAATTCCTCATAGCGAAGGACCACATCCTCCATCTGTTCGTACATCTTCACGTCCTCTTTTTGGACATTACAACCCTGTCAAGGGAGTTTAAATCCTTAATTATCCTTATTTCTGAAAATTGAGCCTCACGAAGGAGGTCACTAACCTCTTTTCCTTCATCCATGCCGATCTCAAGGAAGAGCTTTCCCTGTGGCTTTAAGAATGCCCCCGCGTCCTTTATTATCCTTCTGTAAAAACAAAGACCGTCTTCCCCGCCATAGAGCGCTCTTTCAGGTTCAAAGAGCCTCACCTCCGGCATTAGGTTTTCCATATCCCTTTCCCGGATATAAGGGGGATTTGAAACTATGATATCAAAGGGCTCCGTCCCTTCGGGAAGCGCTTCATAAAGATCACCGCAGAAAAAATGGCAGCTGTCTGAAAGCGAAAACTGATCGGCATTTCTTTTTGCAGCAAGGATGGCCTTTTCGCTTATATCACAACCTGCCCCGAAGGATATCCCCTTATTTTTTGCTATGGAAAGCAATATGCAGCCTGAGCCGGTACAAAGATCAAGTACTCTCTCATCTCCCTTGATCTCATTTTGAACAGCCTCACACAAAACTTCCGTATCAAAACGGGGGATCAGAGTATCATCCTCTCTGCTGACGGGAAATTTCAGTCCCATGAAATAAGCGTAGCCCAGGATAAACTGAAGGGGCTCCCTGTTCCGCCGCCTTTCAGTTATCTCAAAAAGCCTCTCCTCTTCTGTTTTTGACAGTTCTTCAAATGGTGTAAGCTTTATCGAAAAAACGCTTTTCTTTGTAACCTCTGAGATGATGAGGCCGCTGTCGTTTTCAAATTCCTCTATTCCTGCGGCCTCAAGCTCCTTTTTTATTAATTTGTATGCTTCCTGTAATCGCATTATCATTAAAAAAAGAAAAGACCGGGCACCCTGCCCGGCCATTCTTTACTCTGCAATACCGTATTTCTTGTTGAACTTGTCGATACGGCCCTTTGCCTTGACCTGCTTCTGCTGTCCGGTGTAGAACGGATGGCACTTCGAACAGATCTCAACGTGAATGCTTTCCTTTGTTGAACCGGTAACGAAGGTGTTGCCACAGTTGCAGGTAACCGTCGCCTGGTAGAACTGAGGATGAATTCCCTTTCTCATTTCAATCTCACCTTTCTTCCCGTATGAACATCCCGACGAAAACAACTACACAAATATATCACCACGAAAGTCGCTTTGCAAGTTCTTTTTAGAAGACTCCGTTTTTCTTTATCACCATATCTACAAAGTCCCTGTTGCTCCTCGTATGCGTGAAAAGGTGAAGAGCAGCCTCTGTAGCTTCGTCCTTCTTGAGTCCTACAAGAGCCTTTCTGAGGATATCCGCAGCCCTTGCCTCATCAAGATCAAAAAGGAGATCGTCACGTCTGGTGGATGATCTTGCAAGATCGATAGCGGGGAATACCCTTTTTTCAGAAAGCTTTCTGTCAAGGACGAGTTCCATATTGCCTGTACCCTTGAATTCCTCAAATACAACATCATCCATCTTCGAGCCTGTCTCAACAAGCGCCGTGGCAAGGATCGTAAGGCTTCCGCCCTCCTTCATGTTCCTTGCCGCACCGAAAAACCTCTTCGGCATATGAAGCGCCGCGGGATCGAGACCTCCGGAAAGCGTTCTTCCGGAAGGCGGTACGGTAAGATTGTATGCGCGCGCCAGACGGGTGATGGAGTCAAGGAGGATCATCACATCCCTTCCATGCTCCACAAGTCGCTTTGCCCGCTCGATCACCATCTCGGAAACCCTCTTGTGGTGCTCCGGAAGCTCATCAAAGGTGGAATAGACAATCTCAACATTATCTCCCTTTACATTGTCCTTCATGTCGGTGACTTCCTCAGGCCGCTCGTCGATCAGGAGGATAATGATATGCATATCCGGATGGCTTGCTATGACAGATGTTGCGATCTGCTTTAAAAGAGTCGTCTTTCCGGCCTTGGGCTGTGAAACGATCATCCCTCTCTGCCCCATACCGATGGGAGACAGCATGTCTACGATCCTCATCGAAACGGGACCGCCCTGTTTTTCGAGCCTTATCCTCTTGTTCGGAAAGATCGGAGTCAGGTTCTCAAAATTGGGGCGCGCAGAGGCCGCCTCGGGAGACATGCCGTTTATCGTATCAATATAGAGAAGTGCTCCGAATTTGTCATTTGGATTGTTCCGTCTGGTGGAGCCTGTAACTATGTCTCCGGTCTTCAGATTGAATCTTCTGATCTGGGAAGGCGAAACATAGATATCATTTTCCCCGGACATGAAGCCGTTTGAGCGAAGGAAACCATAGCCTTCGGAGAGAACCTCGAGGAAGCCTGACCCGGGCTTTGCGTCATCATATACAGGCGGCTTCTTTTCGTTCTTTTCTTCCTTCCCGTCCTTTTCTTCTTTTTCTGTCTTCTCAGGCTCCTTCCCGGACTCCTTTTCAGTTTTTTCTTCAGTTTTCTGTTCAGCTTCAGAATTCTCTGAAACAGCGGCTTCTGACGATTCTTCGTATTTTTCTGTCCCTGCTTCCTCAGAAGTGCTCTCTTCCTTTGACTCTTCCTCTTCGTCCATAGCGACCATAAGGTCGATAAGCTCTTCCTTCTTCTTTGACTGGGCATATTTAATGCCGCGCGTCTTCGCTATAGCCTTGATATCGGTGGCCTTAAGCGACTCATATTGTTCCCTGTTCATATATTTCCTGCCTTTTTGGGATTGTATTAATAAATGACAATAATTCGAAAAACCCTTTTGAAATGAAGTTAGCTGAGTACAAATTTTAATACTTTTCCGTCAATCTTGCAAGGTATTTTTAAAAGCGTTATACTGCCGGGAGATTTTGTTCTGATAAGGAAAGGAGATGTCCCATGACTCATGATGAAGAAGCACTCCTCCTCCACGAAAAGTGGCAGGGGAAACTCGATACTGTTCCAAAGGCACCCGTAAGCACCCACGAGGATCTGGCTCTTGCCTATACTCCGGGAGTTGCCGCGCCCTGCAGAGAGATAGCAAAAGACAAGTCCCTTGCTTACAAATATACGATCAAACAAAATACCATAGCAGTGGTCTCGGACGGAAGCGCTGTCCTCGGTCTCGGAAACATAGGTCCCTATGCCGCGATGCCGGTAATGGAAGGAAAGGCTGTACTCTTCAAGACCTTCGGAGATGTGAATGCCTTCCCGATATGCCTTGATACCCAGGATACCGAAGAAATAATAAAGGCAGTAAAACTCCTTTCTCCCGGCTTTGGCGGGATCAATCTCGAGGATATCTCGGCTCCCCGCTGCTTTGAAATTGAAAAACGCCTCAAGGAGGAGCTTGATATCCCGGTCTTTCATGACGACCAGCACGGAACAGCCATAATAGTTCTTGCCGGAGTTTTGAACGCCCTGAAGGTCACAGGCAAAAAGAAGGAAGAAGTATCGATCGTAATAAACGGCGCCGGAGCTGCAGGAGTTGCGATAGCAAAGCTCCTGCTTTCTGACGGCTTTTTGCATATCACGATGGCAAATTCAAAGGGCATCCTTTCAGAAAACAATCCAAGGCTCAACTGGGCGACAAAAGAAATGCTATCCGTAACAAATCTTGAAAAGAAGGAAGGGACGCTTGCGGATGCTGTAAAGGGAGCCGACATCTTCATCGGCGTATCCGCGCCTTCCGTCCTCACGCAGGATATGGTCCGCTCTATGAACCCGGATCCCATTATCTTTGCAATGGCAAATCCCATCCCGGAGATCATGCCGGACCTTGCAAAAGAAGCTGGAGCCGCTGTCGTTGGGACAGGCCGTTCAGATTTCCCGAACCAGGTCAACAATGTCCTCGTATTCCCCGGCATATTCAAGGGCGCCTTAAAGGGCGGAGCAAAGCAGATCAATGAAGCAATGAAGCTTGCTGCTTCTTATGCTATCGCAGAGCTTGCCTCCGATTCACTTTCAAGTGAGCATGTGCTTCCCGAGCCCTTTGACAAAAGGGTTGCGGATGCTGTTGCAACTGCGGTCATGGAACATATAGAAAAATAATATGGATACCGACACCCTCTATAAAACTATGCTGATGAAGCTCCTTTCGTTATCGACGGAGCCTCTTTCAACCTCGGTCATCACTGACTTCTTTTCAAAAAAGAATTACACCAATTATTTCACGGTCCAGAAAGACCTTTATGAGTTGAAGGATCAGGGACTGATAAGTTCAAAGGAAGAGCTCTCCCGCACCTACTACAGCCTGACAGATGCGGGGAGCTCTGCTCTTTCTTCGCTTTCAGACAGGATCACAAAAGATATCCTCGCAGACATCAAAAGCTATCTCGACGAAAACAGGAAGGAGATCAGAGCGGAATCCTCTCTTGGAGCCACCTATGATATTACTGTATCGGGCTTTTCGGTAAGGCTTACAAAGACCGTAAAGGGTGCGAGGATCATAGATCTCACCTTTCCGGTTCCTACAAAGGAAGCGGCAGAGAATATCTGCCTCAACTGGAAAAGCCACAGCGAGGCGGCTCTCGACGCCCTCTACGAAAGTCTGATCATGTAATTTACCGCTTTTTCTTTCTCTTTCTTTTTCGCCTTCTCCTTGATCGTGAGATCCGATACGCTGTCCATAGGGCTATCACTGCAAGGGCAATTATGAGGATGACTATTATGATGAGCCTTCTGTCGTGAGAAGCATTTGTATCATCCTCTTCTATCCCATCGCTTTTCTTATTTTCTGATGACAATGCGGCAGCGGATTTTTCCGCGTTTTCCCGCTCAGTCCTCTCGCGCTCGATCGAAGCACTCTTTGACGCTCTTACTGTTTCCTCGCTCGACAGTATCTCTGCTTTTCTTTTTTCTTCCACAAGCCTCTCTTCTTCCTCATAGGTAATGATATTTTCCGTCATCTGATTTTGACCGCTGTCATTTCCTACCGTCGTCCTGAAAAGCCCGAATTTCGAGCAGTTTATCTCTGAAGCTCTGTAATCCTTCGGATCATCCGTCACATAAAACCAGTATTTCTGTTGTGACACATGCTTTTTGTAGGCGTCCCGGGCGACCTCAAGCGCGCTCCGTCCTCCCATAGAAGGAAGGGGCTGCCTCACATCAAGTGTGATCGTATTCTCCGGATAGAGATGAAGATAGGTCTTTTTTACGTCAAACACGCCATATTCTTCAGCGGAAGCAGGATAGAAGGAAGGATCCATCGATCTCTCAACCGCTTCCGTTACACAACGTGCAAGAAGCCTGTGACCGCCATGTCCGTACTCTCCATTGAGATCCTGCGTCACCACGATAAGAGGCTTGAAGCGCCTTATCGTCGAAACCGTCCAGGAAAGCACCTTGTCATGATCGTACTTTGAAAGCGCTTCATCAAGATCAGCAGCATAATAGTCCCTGAAGCCGCCATCAATCGGATAGCGCCTGATCCCCGCTTCCCAGAGTCCGTCGAGCTTCTCATGCTCCCTTACAGGCTCTGTACTCCAGAATTCAGTAAGATAGGCTATCTGTACCGGGATCCCCTCTCCGCCGCCATATTTTGCAAGCACTCCGCCGAGGAAGAGTATCTCATCATCTGCGTGAGTCGAAAAGACAAGGAAATCGGTTTTCTCCTGCGGTTCTTCCCAGAGCTGTGCTATGGTCTTTGGATCAGTTCCGATCGGGATCGCTCTGATATTGCACAGTGTCATGCTCTCTTTCGAAACAATAGTTACACTGTTTTGGGAAGACGAAAGGGGTACATATTCATGAAGAAAACCATGTGTTCCAAATGTTGTCGTGCTCTCATTTTCTTTAAGAAGCCACTCAGACGGCACCCTGTCCCACTCAAGATACAAGCCCTGCATCGGCTCTTCTGATGTAATGACAAGCTCGCTCCCCGCACCCGGCTTTACGGTTGTGGAATAGTCATCATCCGAAAGGACGTGCGTTACATTTCTTCCGTCAAGAGTCGCAGTAAAGGACAAGCCTTCTGCCTTTGAAGAAATGCATGGAATGAAAAAAGAAAAAAGTAATGCCACAAAAAAGAGGATGATCTTTTTGTTTTGGCTCATGTCTCAAAAATACTCCCTTCCCGTAAAGACAGAAACAAAGCCGCCTGCATCAGAAATTGATCCAAACGGCCTGTATTTTGACATCAAAACAAAAGATAATGATTGAAAAAGCTTAAGGAGCATTCACCTTACCGAGATTGTTTAAAGCCTCAAGGAGAGGACGCCTTACATCCTCCCACTTCGCCTTGTTCATGGGATCCCCGATCTGACAGCTTATTACCTGCGCTATAAGATCATTCAACTGCTTTTCTATCTGACTTGTGTTCATTTTTCTTTACCTCCTGCTATCTAAAGCTCTCAGCCCACTTTACGAGCGAGTCGTGCCATACATTTTCAAGTACATCCCTTCGCATCCTGTCGGTCACCGGACCGTTCTTTGCCATTTTCCCGAGGATGACCTTCTGAAGCTGTTCAACACTCATTTCAGAATAAGGGATATCCGGTATTTTTTCAACCGGCTTTGGTTCTTCTTTTGGTTCTTCCTTGACCTCTGCTTTTGGTTCTTCCGTTGTCTCCTCTTTCGGCTCTTCCTTGAGCGCTTCTTTTATCTCCTCTTTCGGTTCTGTCTCAGAGACAGTGGTTTCAGTGGTCTCCTTCACCTCATTTATTTCAGGAAGAACGCTTACAAGGTCTTCTTCCTTTTTCGAAAAAGCTGTCTCTGGCGCAAAGATCTCTCCGCTGTTTGCAGAAAGCGTGATATCAAGCCTTCCGTTGTTTGATGAAACCCTTGTCCCGCTGAGAAGTCCGATATAGCTCTCATGATGAGCCTCTACATTTATACCTGCCTCATGAGACACATTATTTACGGCTATTATCATATCGCCACGCGCGAAGGCAAACTGCTCATTTTTGAGGCAAAGCTCCCTGTAGTCTCCGTTTGAGAGCTCCTTATATTTTTCGTGTATGTCTCCAAGCCTTTCTAGAAGCTTTGTGCAGGGATTTTTTTCTATCGCATCGCTGTACTGCGAGATATCGATCGCGGGGCGAAGTGAGTCGTCGGAAAACCTCTCTTTTTTCCCCTCTATCCCGAACTCGCTTCCGTAATAGACCGAGGGTATGCCGGACAGAGTATAAAGAAGGATATGAACAGGAGTATAATTCGCCTTATCCGAAAGCTTTGTCATTATCCTCTCGACATCATGATTGTCCACGAAGTTGTAAAGACGGATATTCCCCGGCACCATCTCATTATTGTGCTTTATGGTATGGGCTATCTCAAAATAATTTTTGTCATTGTGCCCGCTGTAGAGTGCCTTGTGAAGAGAATAATTCGTCACGCTGTGTAGCGTTTCATTATTTGCCCAGCGTGAATAATCCCCGTGTATCACCTCTCCCATAAGCCAAAATTCAGGCTTTAAGACATCGGTTGTCCGCCGGAGCAGCTTCATGAATTCAAAATCGAGAACATCAGCAGCATCAAGTCTGATCCCGTCTATGTCAAAGTGCTCGACCCAGAATCTTATCACAGAGCATATATAATCCTGCACTGCGGGGTTTCTCTGGTTCAGCTTGACAAGGAGGTTGTGACCTCCCCAGTTGTCATAGGAAAAACCGTCATTGTATTCGTTGTTCCCGTAGAAGTTCACATTGCAGTACCAGTCCCGGTAAGGAGAGTTCTCCCTGTTTTTTTGGATATCTTTGAACGCAAAGAAATCACGCCCTGTATGGTTGAATACCCCGTCAAAGATCACCCTTATGCCGTTGTCATGGCAGGCCTTCACAAATTCACTGAGATCCTCATTTGTCCCGAGCCTTGAATCAAGTTTCATGTAATCTGTCGTCTCATAGCCATGCCCCACCGACTCAAAAAGAGGTCCAATATATAATGCGTTAAAGTGCATCTCTTTAAGATGCGGTATCCACTTAAAAAGCTCACGCAGTCTGTGAACGGGTTCACTGTATTCATTCTGTTTCGGTGCCCCAAGAGCGCCCAGCGGATATATATGATAAAAGACTGCTTCGTTATACCATGCCATAGTTTTCTCTCCTAAATATATAACGCCCTCACTATTTTATCGTTGTGAGCCTTATTGTGTTGGTGCTGCCTGACTGCTTGCTCGTCTGCCCTCCGGTAAGGATGATATTGTCGCCGCTCTCAAGTCCGAAAATATCTACAGCATTTTTCGTGGCATAATAGAACATGACATCGACCGAATCGAATTCATCGCTCATGACGGGAGTAACCCCCCAGCTTAAGTTCAATTTTCGCCATGCCTTTCTTGAGGTCGTCATGCCGATGATGTCAACGGGACACCTGAAGCGGCTTACCATCCTGACTGTTGTTCCTGAAATTGAGCTTATCACTATCCCCTTTGCCTTTGTATCTATCGCCATTGCACATGTGGCATGCGAGAGGGCATCGAGATTGTTTTTTATAACATATTCCGTACTGTAAAATCTTTTGACGTAGTCAATATTCTTTTCCGTATATTCTGCGATCTCTGCCATATTCTTAACAGCCTCAACCGGATATTTCCCGGCAGCAGTTTCCCCGGAAAGCATTATCGCTGAAGAACCATCATATACGGCATTTGCGACATCCGAAATCTCTGCCCTTGTAGGCCGGGGATTGTGGATCATGGATTCGAGCATCTCGGTTGCGGTAATAACTCTTTTTCCGAGAAGTCTGCACTTCTTGATGAGATATTTCTGGATCGCGGGAACCTCAATGAAAGGAATCTCAACTCCAAGGTCACCGCGGGCAACCATTATCCCGTCTGCTATCTCGCATATCTCTTCAATATTATCAACTCCTGCCCTATTCTCGATCTTTGCTATGATATCAATTTCCTCACCGCCGTTTTCATCCAGGAATTTCCTCAGTTCACATACATTATCTTTGTTTGAGACAAATGATGCCGCTACAAAATCAATATCATTTTCGATCCCGAAGAGGAGGTCATTCTTATCATCCTCACTGAGGTAATCGCCTTTAAATACATGATTGGGAAAATTCATGCTCTTTCGGTCAGATATCTCACCACCGGAAATAACATCGCAGATGACGTCTGTTTCGGTAAGCTCCTTCACTTCAAATATCAGAAGGCCGTTGTTTACGAGTATCCGATCCCCCGTCTTCAGTTCCGAAACAAGGTCTTTGTAATTTACGGATACTATAGTGTCATCACCCATGACCATTCTCGTTGTAAATGTAAAGGTCTGTCCGTCCTTCAAGGTTTCATGCTTGTTCTTGAAATCCCTTATCCTATACTCCGGTCCTTTTGTATCGAGCATTATCGGAAGGGGGAAATCAAGGTTCTGCCGAACCTTTTTTATCATCTCGATCTTCTTTAAATGCTCTTCATGAGAACCGTGGGAAAAATTCAGTCTTGCCACGTTCATCCCGGCCTGACACATTTTGGTAAGAACTTCCTCTGTGTCGCTTGCCGGTCCTATCGTACATATTATCTTGGTCTTTTTCATCTTCATCTATTCCTTTCTGCTGATCGGAAAAAATCATCTTATATCCACATGTCTGCAATGCTGCTTAATATACCACTCCACAAAAACAAAATCCATATCCTCTGCGTAAATCTGATTTTTTACAAACGGGCTGTTTACATAGATCACATTCCGGGAGCGCCTTGGCTTTATGCTTTTGACATGCGAAAAGACCGAGGTAGACGAATCCCTCATAGTCGAAAGATTTATATTTGCCAACAAAGTCAGATCATTATTTAGAAAAGCGGATATTATCGCAGTCCCTGCCACGCGCCTCACCCTATTATACTGTCTTGGCATCTGCGTATGGGTCACGCCGTGCTCATTCATTTCAAAAAGAACAATATATTTCCCTCCAAGGTATGCAGCATAGATCAGATAGGAAATAAGCCCAAGGACAAGAAATATGCCAAACAGGATCGCAAGTACCTTCAGCATCCCGATAAACTGTTCCGCGAAATTCCCGCCCGGAATGGAAATGAAAAAGAAAAATACGAGCATGATAGCGAAGGTTATCAGAAGCACCTTGTAAACAGTAATAAGGACTGTCGGATTTTTAAAGAGATTCAGTTCATACATCCAGCGGTAAACGCCGTCGGATCCCTTTGCAATATTTGGCGTCACAAACCTTCCGCTATCAACCGCGTTTTTTATCCGTTCATCTCGTATTTCCATACTCTCACCCTTTGCTGCCGCGTTTGTCACAGGAGGGACCTTTTGTCAGCTTATTCTTCTTTGTCTTTATCTTTTTTTTCACCGGGGCCATACTCATAATAAAAAGCCAATACGACCATACCTGCTACTGCTATTGCACATATTATTCCAAGAAATGGCGGTATCGGATTTTCGGATCAAATTGCCCATCATTTTTTTATATGATATCCGCCATCCGAAAAAATTTCGTTCCGGTCATATATCTGGAAGGTCCGAAAGGATTGTCTCCCTGAGCACCTTCCAGGCATCGATCAGTTTTTCCAACGTCCATGCCGCATTTGCCGGACTTGTTGACGGAAGGCATAAAGCCTCGCGACCGATCACGGCTTTGGTATATTTATTGTAATATCTCTCTGCCGTCTTTCCGTTTACAAATATCTTTTTTATATCTGCCGTATTCAGGATTTGCGAAAGATCATTGGGAGTCACGTCTCTGATCGTAGAATCCGCTGAGCCTTCGATCTCGCAGGCTCCTATGACATCCCAGACGGCTATATTGTTTTGTCTCAGGAATTCTTTCTTTTGCGCTATGCTCTGCGGCACTTCCTGACCAAATACTGCTGCCGCCACTTTCCAAAACCGGTTCTGCGGATGCCCATAGAAAAACATCTGCTCCCGGGACTTTACCGACGGAAAGCTTCCAAGTATCAATATCTTTGAATTCTTATCAAAAAATGGCGGTATTGGATGATAGACCATATTCTTCTTCGCTTTCATCGCCTCATACAGGAAGTCCTTTAGCGGCCCTGTCTCATCTTTTCTTCAATACCGTGAGTGCCGCATAATGTAAAACTTCAAACCGCTCCGGCGCGATCCTCTCCAGCAGCTCTCTGTGCTCTTTATCCCAGGCGGCCAATTCCTCATCGGACAAGGATGCACCCACACCCCTGCAGGCTCTCATCCTCCCATGCCAGGATTCTTTGGTAAACGGCACCATCAGATCATATTCCTCATGATCTTCCATCTCAAAATAATCATAAGCAACATCCGGGATCCAGATCGGATGCCTTGTCTCTCCGGCTCCTGACCATTTCGGGCTGTACTTAAGCACAAGCTCCTCGCTTGCCCCTGCTATCTCATCTTCATACGGCAGCCAGGCCATATAAAGGATCAATAGCTTCCCGTCTGCTTTCAAAAGCTCTGCGAGCTTCGGCATGACCTTTTCGTGATCAAAGTACCAGAAACACTGGCAGGCTGTGATCACGTCAAAGCTCTGCCCGGGGAGATCCAGCTGTTCTGCCGGGACTGCCAGAAAATCTATCTTCATATCCGATTCTTCTGCCAGCCTCTTTGCCTCTTTTACCTGCTCCGGCGAAATATCCGTTCCTGTCCACTTCGCGCCGTACCTGTACATATTACGCGGAAGCACGCCTGTACCGGTTCCGAGATCAAGGACCCTCTGGCCTTTTACGCAGAGACCTCTGTCCACGATCTTCTGATAAAATTCTTCCGGATAGATATCCCTGTATCTCGCATATTCCTTTGAAGTTTTCCCCCAGTCAAAAGCCTTTCCTGAATCTATCCGACTGTCCTGTATTTCCATGTTCATTTTTCCATTCCCAGCCACTGTATAAAGGCTGTCTTGTCGCTACTGTTATATCCGGCCTTCTCATAAAACCGGAGAGTCTCCGGCTTTTTTGAACCGGTCAAAAGCATCATCTTATAGCAGTTCTCTTTTTTTGCAATCTCCCTGGCAAATTCCAGACACGCACCGGCATAGCCCCTTCCACGACAATCCTCACGCGTCACCACATTCTCGATAAAGGCATACGGGCGGACATTCCTTGTCAGATTCGGGATTATCACGCAAACACAAGACGAAACGATCTTGCCATCCACCTCATTAACGATAAGATGATGATTCGGATCCTGTATGATCTGAAGCCAGGTTTCTCTCAAATGCTCATCTTTTTCAGGGATACTGTCCTCATGCAGGAACAGATACAGTTCAAGGATTGCATCAAGATCTCTTTTTCCAGCTTCCCTGACCATGTATTTTCTCCAATCTCATGATTTCAAAAGCTTTTTAATTTTCTTTTCATTCCACAAACCTTATTGGAATACAAAAGCACCCTCCTGACATATATATCACGAGAGCGCCGCTTTTTCATTAAAATTACACTATTTTTTCACTATTCCGCATTATCTTTGCAGCATCACCAAAGGATCCTGCCGGATATTACTATGTGCAGATTATACCAGTAATAATTCTTCCTGACTCTATCAACGCCCAGTTCCGTTGTATGTACTTTATCGATATTATCAAGCAAAATAATATTCATAATTCACACAGCATGATATATTCTTCTGTATTTTCATCCACTGTCTTAAATCCGACATTCTGATACATCCTTACGGCATAGTTTGCCTTCTGCACCGCCAGCGAGGCACGCTTATAACCTTTTTCTTTCAGATGCTTCAACATTTCCTTCATCATCCTTGTTCCGATACCCAGCCCCCTGTACTCTTTATAAAGAGAAATGGCAAATGACGGCGTTTCATCATCCACATGACCATAATCATTCATGATCCTTGTCCAGACAGCGCCGACCACTTTTCCGTCAATATCCGCAACAAACGAAAAGTCAGCCCTTCCTGTTCCAAAGCCATCATAATAAAGCTTCAGTTCAGGCTGTTCTATAATTTCCCTGGCAGGCGGCTCCACACCCTCCGGAATGAAGACAGCTTCATACAGGAAGTCCTTCAGCAGCTCTGTCTCATTCTTTTGAAGTAAACGAATGACACAGTTTTTTTCATTGGCATCCGGTAATTCCGTAGGCAGGTCTGCCCACAATTCTGATCTGCTTTTATGTGACTGCAATGCCATAAGCACATCATTATCAGGATCCGCATATACCATTACTCCGTCCTTTTCTCCTTTTTCGGGACGGACAGGAAATGCCAGCTCTTCCTCCGTGACAGAAAATCCGGCATTTACCCCCTCTTTGTTGCCTCTTGCATCAAGTCTTATCCATATTTTTCTATCTTCAAGGTACACTCCGTTCAATCCGTGTATAATAAGCTCCGGAGCGGTTTCATCATCCAAAATGAGCTTCTGATAACAGAATCCCGTTGGTATCCCTTTATATCGCAACAGCGCTGCCAATAAATGAGATTTCGCAAAGCAGATTCCATGCCCTGCTTTCAACACTTCGGAAGCACTGCAAGGTACTTCCTCTGCGTTTATATCAGCAGAATGCTCTATCCTGTCTCTGACATATTCATAGGCAATCCGGATATAATCCAGACTGTCTTCAGACCGTTCATACAGCGTATCAGCAAGCCTTGATACGCTTTTATCATCATAATCAATTACCGCATCTGCTTTCAGATATTCCTTAATGTCATGTGATTTTGGAATAAGTTTCATTCGTCAAATGGCCTCCAGTACCCTCTTGATGTTTTCCGCGCTTGGGATTATGGTATTTAGATCGACTTCCGGGTGTTCTTCCACATATGAAGTCAGGAATCCCATCAGATTATCTTTTGTTTCCATATAGTCATCTATGATAATCCGGTCACTGCAGCCCAGCTTCTTCAAAATAATTGCCGAAACCACACCTGTCCTGTCTTTTCCCGCTCCGCAGAAGAAAAGTACATTGCTCTTGGCATCCATTATGGTATGGATGATCTTATCCATCTTTTCATCGAGCATTGCAAGATAAGCTCCTGCAACGGCATCCGGCGTTTCAGGCGTATCTTCGCCACCGGTTACCGGCAAATGATAATAAACAAAGCCTTCCTCACCTTCGAGCCTGCACGGTTTAGCCATATATTCTTTTTCTTCTCTCAGATCAACGATTGTAGTTATGTTATTCTGACGAAGCCACTGAACTTCATCCTCTGTGAGCTTCCCGGGATAATCGCTTCGGATATAACGCAGATTTCCAACAGGCAGCGCCCTTGTATTCAATGTTGACTGTAATAATGATCCCATACTTACTTATCCATTCCCGGCCATTGTATAAAGGCTGTTCAGATAATCCGCAATACCATCCTCGTCATTTGTTCCGATAAAGACATCTGCAATATCTTTTACTTCATCAATTGCATTCCCCATAGCTACGCCGATGCCTGCCAGCTTTTTTGTGGCTGAAATCCCTATCGATTAAATTTACCGCTCGTCCCGTAACAGAGCATACCAATCTGCCTGTTTCCAACCTTACTGTTCCACAATGCTTCAATGCCATAAGAATCTCCCCATAGCCCTTTTTTCATCCTTCGGCGATCTCATTTTCAGTTGGTTACAATTGCTCTTGTAGCCATAGTTCTTCTAAATTTATGAGGATGAATCCTTTATACATTTATTCTTCTTCCCAGTTCCCTTAACCTTATTTCTACACCACTTATCTTCAATCTATCAAATGGTGAATCCAGCGTAACAAACAATGCAGGATTTGTATCATTTCTGCTGTTTATGCAGTTTTGTAAATGCAGCTTTGCCTTTGCATCAAAATATTTTACGGTTTTGACAAATTATTTCTCGTTTCAAAACAAACAGGTATCAAAAAGGTATCACGGAAATATTTACATGTTCCTGGTTTTCTCGTATGCCCACTCCATATATAGCGGTACCATTCTAAACAGAAAGCTGTTCTCCATCAGTTCCACGATCAACTCCTGAATTGTAAAAGGCTGATATCCATAGCCGCTGATCTCCTCTACATAATGATCAAGCTTATCCTTCTTTATGGCTCTGAAAAACTTCTTTGTATCCTTATTGGCGACACATAAGCGCTTAAGATAATCCTCTGCCTTGTCAAAATCGCCTCTCTTGAAGTATAAAACAGAGAGCGGAAGCAGCATCTGTGTTTCCTCGTAGCCGTCATATTTCTTATGAAGTTCCAAGGCCGGCTCTTCCTGCTCAAGATAAGCATAAACATGCATCAGACTGTAACGGACACCGAGATTATCATTTTCGGACAATCTGATCATTTCTTCATATTCCTTGGCAGCAAGACCCATCATCCCGGCTTCTGCCATGAAATCCGCATATCTGTTAAGGAGTCTCATGTATGGTCTTGTTTCCAAAATCCCCCAGTACTCGCCAATACTGTCTTCATCCATAAAGCCTTTCTTTTCCATAAGCTTTGCACCATTTTTGACAGCTTCAGAAAGTTTCTGATAATACTCCCATGTACTATCATTCTCTATCAGATCAAGAGAAGCACTAACGGCATCCATATTGTCGGGCTCCAATTCCAATGCCTTCTTTACGTATTTTTCCGCCTTAGCTTTAGTCGGAGCTTCTTCTGCCAATTCTAGATAATCATCAGCCGTTTTAGCAGTTTTCTCTGTAATTCTTCCCGGAAGATTACTATTATAATCTTCTGTAAATTTTTGAAGAAGTCCGTTCACTTCATCCATAGACATATCTTCTGCACCATTTTCCTCCAAAAACTGATGCATGGCTTTTAACGCTTTCTCTGACTCCCTGCTCATTTTCTAATCCTCCATATCATCCACATAAACTACTCACTATTGGCATCTCAATCCGCAAAAAGCTCCGGCTCATTATCGATCAGATCCTCCGCAAGATATTTATAATCCATATTCTCTATGCCATATTGACCGGCTTGTATCTGTTCGGAAAGCCTGCTTTTATAATATATATCCATCGCCTTGCGCTGTGAGATATTATTTCGTGAAGCAAGATACTCTATAATGCTCGGTTCCAGATTCTGCCTGTATATGACCTCAAGATCAACTTTTTGCATCATATCCCTCCACTTCATAAGAAGAATTAAATACCAGCAGAACATCCAACGCTTTTTGATCAATAAACGCTATCTGATTATTTTTCTTAAAGTATTTCAGTTCCTGTAATGTCCGCTTCTTATCCCAAATACCCCTGTGATACATATCAACAGCTTTAATCACATCATCATTTGTCACCCCGCCGATTATAATATCATATTTCTTATAATCCTCTTTTCCATCACGACAATCACAAACAAAGTCAAGCCATTCCTCATCATCCTCCGGATCCCGAAAAATCAATACGTTATACCCGTTGTAATCATCCTTAAGATCGTAAACATTCACTATAGGTCTGCCCTTACCTGAACGCATAGACTTTCTGACACCCCATCGCTCCGCCTGTTTGGGAAACGATGTAACATAGAAACCTCTTCTGAAATTTTTTCTTCATATAAATCAAAGCTCATGATTTATTTCATCGCATATTATAAAATTTTTTACCCGTTATCACCTTGTTCCTTTAACCACATTGCTTGTATCTGCAAAAACAAACTATAACGAACATCTTGATCTATCATTATATCAAAAGACTTATTCTCAATTCCAGGCAACGCACTTATCACGAAAAAAACATCCGGATATCGACTATTATTCTCACTAATTCTTTTTTCTGATCCTTCTCGATCAAAAGGTTTTTCAATATATTTATTTAATGAAGCAAAAACCAAAACTCTATACATTCATTGCTCCATGCAACATGATATTGAACTATTCAGCAGAACTCAACTACATCATAATTCACCAAATGAAGCTGTTATCTCATATGAGACAATTAGATTTGGCAACAAAAATCCGGATAAATAGAATAATATAAATAATAGCAGGCATCATATATAATACCTGCTATCAAAAGTACTATATAGAAAATATTAACCGCTTGGCACTACTCCATCTCAATCGTCCCCGGGGGGTTCTTTTTGACTCACCATTGACTCAGACTAAATGCCCGACAACTTTTTTCAGGTTTTCGATTATTGGCAGGTGCTGGGGACAGACGCTTTCGCACTGGCCGCAGGCTACGCAGTCATCGGCCCTGCCTCCGCCGCCTTCCAAGAGTTCCGGATAGTCTGAGTATTCCGCCTCCCAGTCCTTTTCATTTAAATCATCAAAGGTATTCTCGTTGTATACCTTGAAGTATTTGGGTATGGCGATGTGCTGGGGACAGCCCGGTGTGCAGTAGGAACATCCTGTACAGGGGATGGCCAGTTTACTGATCATCATCTCTCCCGCCTTTAAGCACATCTTCCTCTCATCCTCGGTAAGAAGCTTGAAATTCTCCATGTAGGAGGTATTGTCCTCCATCTGGGAAAGGCTGCTCATGCCGGAGAGAACCACCATTACCTCCTCCAGGCTGGCCACAAATCTGATGGCCCAGCTGGGACAGGACATAGCCGGATCCTTTTCTTTAAAGATCTTCTCCACATCCGGAGGCAGATTGGCTAAGGACCCTCCCCTTACGGGTTCCATAACGGTGACAGCCTTTCCGTGCTTTACTGCCACCTCGTAGCAGGCTCTTGACTGAACCCACTCACTCTCCCAGTCCAGATAATTGATCATAAGCTGGACAAACTCCATCTGGGGATGATCTGTAAGTATCTTATCCAGTAATTCCGGGGTATCATGAAAGGAAAAACCGGCGTGCTTTACCAGTCCTGCCTTCTTTTTTTCAAGAAGCCAGTTAAAACAGTCAAGCTTTTCATATATCTCCAGCAGGTCTTCATCAATACCATGAATAAGATAATAGTCAAAGAAATCCACCCCGGTTTTTTTCATCTGCTCATTAAAGATCTTATCCCGGTCTTTCTTGGTCTTAATATACTCACCATGAAGCTTGGTTGCCAGGGTAAAACTATCCCTTGGATGTCGGTCCACCAGGGCAGTCTTTACCACATTCTCGGACTTGAAATCATGGTACATCCAGGCGGTGTCAAAATAGGTAAATCCCTTTTCAAGGAAGGTATCCACCATTTTACACACCTGATCCACATCTACCGAAGCATCGTCCGAAGGGTCCGTAAGGGGCAGTCTCATCAGGCCGAAGCCCAGTTTCTTCTTCGGTTTAAAGTCCATAAAACATCTTCTCCTTCTGTCAATACTCAAAGAATCCCAAGGTCTTGAGCATCAAAATTACGCTGTCAATGTAGTCCATATCCGTGATATGCCAGTGGAATCCCAGCCTGTAAAGAGCTTTAATGGTAAAGGCATTATCCACATCATTTTCGCAGATATTCTCATCATTGTCTGCCTTATAGTTGACCAGAGGCGACACACTGCTGTTGACACTGTCATCTGCGATAGCACTTCTTAATCTGTCTTTATATACCTTTTCATGTACAACATCCACTTTCAATCCATTATCATTGAGGGCCTGTACCAGATCTCCCATCTCGATCAGGTGGGAATTATATGCGTGGAATACGGTAAACTCCTTGTTGGTCCCGGATAACAGCACCGTAGCTTTGGCCACCTCATCGATGGGAGAGAACTCGTCATGTTCATCCATCTCCTGAACCGGGAAGCATCCCAAGACTACGTAAGCTTTCAGGGTATTCATGAAATTATTGGTCTTAAAGTTGATCTGGAACTCGCCGTCCCTATATCTTGCAGTGAGATTACCCATACGGATGATCTTAGCGTCAAGGTTCTTCTCCTCTATGGCATCTAATACCAGCTTCTCAGCCAGATATTTGGAGTATACATAGGCATTGGATTCTACATCCTGGCCGATGTCAATGGCATTCTCCGTCAATGTATCCTCGCCCTTGGAATCCACATCTCTTTCTCCGCAGACAGATACCGTGGATATATGTACAAGGCGGGTCTTCTTCTTAAGGCAGAGATCTATGAGGTTGGCAACTCCGTTAACATTAACATTCTTAAGAAAATCCAGTTCGGCAAAATGCTTAACGGAGGCGGCACAGTTGATCACCGTATCGAAATCGAATCTGGACAGGCCATCGATGCATTCCTTATCCGTAATGTCTCCGTCGATGACCACGATCCTGTTTTTTAACCATTCATCATCAAAGTCGTCAAAGTAGTAGAAGAAGGTCTGTCTCAACCTGCTTTCGGCACTGATCCTGCTCTTTCTCAGCAGGCAGTAAACTTTAGGCACATCGCTGTTCATGAGCTCTTTCAGAACATGAATTCCCAAAAAGCCTGTTGGGCCCGTTAAAAGAACCCTTCCGAGACTCTCACTTCTTATATCATCCAGATACTCCGGAGTGTTATGGGACAGAGCCTTTTCATATTCCTTTGCGGGAGCCTTAATACTGCTCTCCTCAGCCCCGGCCTTACCCGGCTGCTCTTCTTCATGCCAGTGTTCTGTCAGCTTGTTGTAAATATGGGCAGAGAGCTGAGCCGCGGTAGGTTCATTAAAGATATCCTGAAATTCAATCGGGTAATCCTTGACCATAACGGCCATCATAACCTTTGCCGCCAAAAGGGAGGATCCGCCATTGGCAAAGAAATCATCATCCGGACCAAGGTCCTCTTTTTTAAGAACCTTTCTGAACACGTCTAAAATAAGGTCATTCAACACCTTGGCCTGCCTGGGTCCTCCGATAACTACATGCTTTGATCCGGTATCTGTCTTATCTTCAGCTGCATCCGGCTTTTCTTCCTTCTTCCTTAAGGCTGCCTTAGCAGAGAATTCTTTTATCTCACCCAGGGCAAGGATATCCCCTATAGTACTTTCAGTTAGGAAGCCTTTTACTATCAGCTCCGTTAACCTGAAGAAGTCCTCCATGGTAGACCTTTTGTACATGGAAGTGTCGTACTCAAACTCATAGCAGACCTTATTATCCTTAAGGTATATATCAAGGCCGAAGGGTGATCTGGCGGTGTTATCACCTGTCTCCAGTTCCTTCTCCTTAACCTCTTTTCCTCCGATAAGAAGGGTCTCATCATCGCTTAGATCACCCTGGTATGCGAAAAGCACATCGGATGAAAGACCATAGGTTGAGCATATTTCGGCGAAGCTGAAGATGTCATAGGCCATCTCATTTACCAGCATCTTCTGGCATTCATCTATGGCCGCAGCCACCTTGGTCTTCCGGAACGGACCAATACATACCGGCAGGGTCTTTACAAACATTCCTATGCTGCGCCCCAGCCTGCTGTCGTTTCTGCCGTTATAAATAGAGGCAAATACCCCCTTCTCATCCCCGGTGCAGACCTTAAGGGCAAGGCCCATTGCAGTGGTAAAGAAGGCATTAAGACCAAGATGATTCTCCTCGCAAAAAGCCCTTATCCTTTCTGCTGAAATCCCTCCTGTCAGGATGAAACTGCCCTCATCAGCAGGATTATCTACAATATCCTTAGGAGGCAGTGAAACCTTTGCTCCTTTGCCATAGACACCGTCATACCACTCTCTGGCCTTATCCAGCCGGCCGGATGCTCTCGCTCTCTCCTCCGACAGGGCAGCCTCAAAACCGGTAAAGGCCTCAGGCTCAATTTCCTCCCCCTTATATGCCCGGTCAATGTCCTCCATAAGGACATTTAATGATTCACCGTCACTGATTATGTGATGGGTATCTATGAAGAGATATTTTCCGGTATCGGCGGTATAGAGACCGATCCTGCAAAGGGGCCCATCCGTAGTCAGATCAAAGGGCCGAACCAGTTCTTCGGGAGAAGGCAGCCTGTCTCCTTCCGAAATCTCCGCCTTAATCTCCTGACTCCTTACGGCATAAACATCCCCTTCTTCATTCCGGCTCAAGGTCATGGACAGATAAGGATGGGCATTAAGAGTCTTTTCTATGGCAAGACGAAGTTTTACCATATCGATCTCCCCATCCAGTTCATACAGGGATGGAATGTTATAAACCGTAGAGTCTTTAAAATGAACAGTCTCCACAAAGATTCCCATCTGAGTCATGGACAGGGGATACTCACTTCTAAGTTCAAACTCTTCCCGCTCCTCCCCGGAATCCAGGAGATTTTCAATATCCCTTACGGTTTTATTTTCAAAAAGCTGTGCCAGAGTAATTTCAACGCCAAACTCGTTCATCAGCTTGGTGCAAAGCCTGATGCAGCCAAGTGAAGACAAGCCTGCTGCGAAGATATCCGTGGTGATGCCTAAGGGCACGACTCCTATTATCTCCTTTACCATATCAAGGATAGTCTGCTGCCTGTCATTCTCCGGCATAACCACTTCTTCTTTTTCCATACCCGGTTCCGGCAGGGCCTTTTTGTCTATCTTACCGTTGGGGGTAAGGGGCATCTCAGGCAGCTGCATAAAGGCCTGAGGCACCATATAAGCGGTAAGATGCTCCCCGAGGTGGACCTTAAGGTCCTCTATATCTATCTCCTTATCTGCGGTAAAGTAAGCGGCCAGATATTCTGTCTCTTTCTTTACCACAATAACGATGCTGGATTTGATGCCGGGGTATGATCCCATTACGCTTTCTATCTCACCCAGTTCAACACGAAGGCCTCGCAGCTTAACCTGGTTATCCATACGACCGTGGTATTCTATGTCACCGTTTTCCCTGATACGAACCAGATCTCCGCTCCTGTAGGCAGGCATATCAAGAAGCCTGATGAAGCTCTTTTCATTAAGATCCTCTCTTCCGATATAGCCTCGTCCTACACCGTCACCCATTATCAAGAGTTCACCCAGTGCCCCCAGTCCCTGAAGCCTTCCATCCCGGTCAAGGGTAGCCACATGTACGTTAACATTGGGTATTCCGATGGTGATATTATCCGTATCCTCGATAACCTGCATGGTACAGCTGATGGTGGCTTCTGTGGGACCATAGCCGTTCATTATGCAGATGTCGGGATTAACTTCTTTTAACTTGTCAAAGAGGGCCTGGGGGAAGGCCTCTGCTCCCATATCCACACTCTTTAAGGCAGCTACTGCGTTGGTAAAGACATCGGTAAACTCACCCATATCCAGCATGTTCATAAGATAGCTGGGGGTACAGCTCATTACATCCACCTTGTTTTCAGTCATAAGTTTTCCCAAAGCAATGGGATTCATGATCTCATCATGGGTTGCCAGCACCACGCTCATGCCGTTGGCCAAGGGAACGAATTCCTCCATGATGGAGAAGTCAAAGGTAAGGGCCGCAATGGCAAGGCTTACATGACCTCTTCTTGTGTAGCCTAAGATCTCGTGGTTCTTCTCATCATCATCCACGAAATTAACCAGATTTTTGTTGGTGAGCATAACACCCTTGGGTTTTCCCGTGGAGCCTGAAGTGTAGATAGCATAGGCCAGGGCCTCGTAAGGAATGTCCAGGTTCAAATCGGACTTATCTCCCTCTTTTACCGCATCTTCCACGGAAATGAGCTCGATGCCTGAAGATGCAACCGAGTCAAAGAGTTCCCTGCGGCCATCAATAATACTACTCTTTGTAACCAGAAGCTTAGCTCCTGAATCCTCAAGGATAAACCTTATCCTGTCCTCGGGATATTCGGGATCTATGGGCAAAAATGCCCCGCCGCTTTTTAGTACGCCCTGCCTCATAACGTAGGCATAGCTGTCCCTCTCCGCCATTACGGCAATGATGCTGTCTGCTTTGGCACCTTTATCCGAAAGGACATGGCCTAAGGCATTGGCTTCTTCATTCAGTTCCTTAAAGGTCAGGGTCCGATCAGTTGCGATCAAGGCCTTCCTGTCAGGATATTTATCCGCAGAATCCTGTAAGAGACGGTATGCCGGCCTCTCTTTTACCGGGAAGTCGGAGTCGTGAAGTTTTCGTATCTTCTCCTCATCTGCTTTTTTTGTAAGTCTTACATATATAAGTCTGTCTCTGGAAAGGAACTCTCCGGTGATGATGTCCATCATGCGGACCAGGCCCTTTACTGTATATTCAGAGTATTCCGAAGGATCGTAATCTATCTCATATACAACCCTTGATCCGTCAAGACTCACATCTATGCTGATACCTGACATTGCTCTGGAGGATCCGGTCTCCTGCCGTTCGGCAATCTCTCCCCCTATTCTTTCTCCGTGGACGTATTCTCCCTGGAAGACAAGCATGATATCCGCCCTGATGTCATAAGCATTACTTATCTCCGCAAAGGAGTAGATATCATTTGCCATGGCGGAAAGAAGGAAGGTCTGACAGTCCTCTATGGCCTGTGAAACTTCTTTGTCCGGCGGACACTCCAGGTAGACCGGTAAAGTCTTTACCAGCATGGATACACTCTTAGACAGTCTGCTGTCACTTCGTCCGTTATAAATGGTTGTAAATACAGCGTGTTCCGACGCAGTATAGGATTTAAGGGCCAGTCCGAAGGCTGTTACGAAAAATGCATTAAGGGACAGAGACTTCTCCTTGCAGTAGGCTCTGATATGTCCCCCGTCCGTCTCTCCTATAACCTCGACGTAGCCCTTATGACCGGCAGAGGGATCAGGTTCCTTTACAGGCAGGGTCTCCCCGCCGCAGCCTGCAAAGACAGAGTCATACCATTCCTTTGCCCTTACGTACTTCTCACTTTCCCGGGCCTTAGCCTCATCAAGGGCAAACTCGTAGCCTGTGTATTTTTCTTTTTCTATTTCCTCTCCGAGGTAGGCCCTGTCAATATCATTAAGCAGGATACTTTCGGACTCCCCATCTCCTACGATATGATGGAGATCTAAAAGTAAGAAGTTGCCTTCCTTTGTCTCATATATTTCTATACGGAAAAGGACCTTATCACTGTCTAAATTAAAGGGTCTTACCAGTTCTTCATTCCCCGGAAGCTTGTCGCATTTTATTACAGGGGTACTATAGGGATAATCGTCCCTTCTCTTTGCTTCTACCTCCCCCATCTCATTCTTTACGACGGTCATGAAGAGATATGGATGGGCCTTAACCGCCCGGTCAACTGCCTTTGCAAGCCTGCCTGTATCCACGTCCTCTCCCAGCTTATACAGATCGCTGATATTATAGGTGGTATCCTCAGGGTAGCGCAGCCATTCCACATATATTCCCGCCTGATTCATGGAAAGAGGATAAATCTCCCTTATGGAATAATCTCCTGCTTCTTGTGCTCCTCCCAGGAGTTTTTCGATCTCAACCACGCTGGCCTTTCCGAATACATCGGAAACCTTTATGTTCTTTTCAAACTTTTCCGAAAGCAGGGCACAGAGCTTAATGCAGCCCACGGAGGAAAGGCCCAGGGCAAATAAATCCGAAGTGATGCCTACAGGCACATCACCTATTACATCCTTTACTATGGAAAGGATCTTTTCCTGGGTCTCATTTTCAGGAGGAACTATCTCCTCCTCCACCATCACGGCTTCGGGAAGGGCTTTTTTATCGATCTTACCCGAAAGGTTCATGGGCATCTCGTCCAGCTGCATAAAGGCCTGGGGTACCATGTATGAGGTAAGGTAGGAAGACAAATGTGCTTTAAGCGCCTTTATATCCACCTTCTCATCCGCCGTAAAATATGCAGCCAGGTAATCAGTCTCACCCTTTGCCACTATTACTATGCAGGATCTTACTCCCGGATAATTACCCAGGACGCTTTCTATCTCACCCAGCTCAACACGAAGACCACGCAGCTTAACCTGGTTATCGATCCGGCCGTGGAATTCCACGTCACCATCCGGCCTTATGCGGACAAGGTCACCGCTTCTGTAAGCCCTAAGGCCTAAAAGATTAATGAAGTTCTTTTCGTTAAGATCTTCCCTTCCAACGTAACCTCCTCCCACGCATTCGCCCATAATGACCATTTCACCAAGAGCACCGGGAACCGTAAGGCGCCCCTCCTTATCCAGGGTAGCAAGTTTAATATTAGATAAGGGATATCCTATGGTTATGTCTTCGGCAGAGTCTACCTCCTTTAAGGTGGCGGTAACTGTGCACTCCGTGGGACCATAGGTGTTATAAATTACAAGGTCCGGATTGATAGCTGATAATTTCGTATAAAGAACAGGGGGAAAGGCTTCCGCCCCCACATCTATGACCTTTAAATTCTTAATGGCCGGAGTAAAGGCCTCTATCTCAGTGAGGTTAAGGATATAGGTGGGAGTACAGGTCATGGCCGTGACATTGTTGTTTAAGATAAGGTCCTTCATCAGTCCCGCATCCATTATCTGATCCATAGTAGCAAGAACCACCGTCTGGCCGTGGCCAAGGGGTACGAACTCCTCTAACACGGATACGTCAAATGTAAAGGCTGCCATGGCTAGGGTTACCTGTCCAAAATGAGTAAATACCCTTGCTTCCTTGTTGTGCTCATTGTCATCAACGAAGTTGGCCAGGTTATGGTTCTCGATCATAACACCCTTTGGCTTTCCTGTAGAACCGGAAGTGTAGATAACGTACGCAAGAGCATTACCGGGAACATCAATATTTAAGTTCTCCCTGCTGCCTTTCTTTACTGCCTCTGTAACATCAATTACCGTGATTCCTGCTGCCTGCAAATCATCCATCAGGTCGGGACGCCTCGTCATGATCTCCTTGGTGGTGACAAGCATACTGCACTTGGAATCCTCCAGGATATACATTACCCTCTCCTCCGGGTACTCAGGGTCTATAGGCATGAAGGCGCCGCCGCTCTTTAAGGCTCCTTCCCTCATTACATAGCCATAGCTGTTTCGATCAGCCATAACGGCAATCTTTGATTCTACATCTGCCCCGTGATCTCGAAGGATGTGACCAAGGGCATTGGCTTCCTCATTTAATTCTTTATACGTAAGGGTCCGATCGATTGCGATAAGGGCGGTCCTGTCGGGGAACTTTTCCGCAGAATCCTGAAGATGGCGGTAGCCCGGCTTATCCTCAAAGGGGCTGGAAGCATCGTAAATGTTCAGTATCCTTTCCTCATCAGCCCCCGTAGTCAGGCATACATCCGAGATCTTTTCTTTGCAAATGAACTCTCCGGTGATGATGTCCATCATGCGGACCAGGCCCTTTACTGTATATTCAGAGTATTCCGAAGGGTCGTATTCTATCTCATATACAACCTTTGATCCGTCAAAGCTTGCATCTATGGAGATAGCCGACATGGCTCTTGAGCTAACAAGGGTCTGGAGGGAAGCAAACTCTCCTCCGATCATTGCGCCACAGTCGTATTCTCCCTGGAAGACAAAGAGGATATCGGCCTTGATATCATAGGCATTCCTTATCTCCGCAAATGAGTAGATATCATTTGCCATTGCTGAAAGGAGGAAGCTCTGAGTGCCCTCTATGACCTCAAGGACTTTCCTCTCCGGCGGACACTCCAGGTAAACCGGCAGGGTCTTTACCAGCATGGATATACTGTCAGTAAGTCTGGTGTCACTCCGTCCGTTGTATATGGTTGTAAATATTGCATTCTCAGCTGCCGTATATGACTTAAGGGCCAGTCCGAAGGCCGTTACGAAAAATGCATTGGGAGTGATACCATTTTTCTCACAAAACTGCCGTATCTTTTCCCCGTCAGTGTCCCCGTAGATCTTTTCGAAGGACATATGCCCCGCTTTACTGTCCCCGTCCTTAACAGGCAGGGTCTCTCCGCCGCAGCCGGTAAATATTGAGTCATACCAGGCCTTAGCACCTTTTAGCTTATCACCGGCCCTTGCGGCCTCTTCATCAAGGGCAAACTCGTAACCTGTGTATCTTTCTTTTTCGATCTCTTCTCCGCTGTATGCCCGGTCTATATCTCTCTTTAAAATGTCAAGAGAGGCGCCGTCGCTTACTATATGGTGGGTATCCAGGAAGAAGTAGTTGCCTTCCTTGGTCTCATATATCTCTGCCCGGAAAAGGACTTCCTCTGATTCAAGAGAAAATACCCTTATGAGGTCTTCTTCTGGCGGAAGTTTGTCGCATTTAACAATGGTGGTAGTAAAGGGATGATCATCCCTTCGTTTTGCAAAAACCTGCCCTTTCTCATCCTTTACGGGAGTCATGAAAAGATAGGGGTGGGCGCTTACGGCCTTTTCAATAGCCTTAGCAAGTTTCTTTGTATCCACGCTATTTCCAAGCTTATGAAGCTCGGGAAGGTTGTAGGTGGTAGCCTCGGGGAAGCGTACGCATTCGATATATATACCTGTCTGTGTCATGGAAAGAGGATAGATTTCCCTTAAGGAATAGTCCCTTGTCTCTTCCATTCCACTTATGAGCTTTTCAATCTCACGAACGCTTGCATTTCCCACTATATCGGAAACCTTTATGTTCTTTCCGAACTCTTCGGTCAGCAGGGCACAAAGCTTAATACAGCCCACAGAGGATAGTCCGAAAGCAAAAAGATCCGATGTTATTCCCATGGGATAATCTCCGATAACATCCTTTACTACAGAAAAGATCTTTTCCTGAGTCTCATTTTCGGGAGGAACTATATCCTCCTCCATCATCACAGCTTCGGGAAGGGCTTTTTTATCGATCTTGCCCGAAAGGTTCATGGGCATCTCATCCAGCTGCAAAAAGGCCTGGGGCACCATGTAGGAGGTAAGATAGGAGGATAAATGGGCCTTGAGGTCCTTTATATCCACCTTCTCATCCGCCGTAAAATATGCAGCCAGGTAATCAGTCTCACCTTTTGCCACAATAACTATGCAAGACCTTACTCCCGGATAGTTGCCCAGGACGCTTTCGATCTCACCCAGTTCTACACGAAGGCCGCGCAGCTTAACCTGGTTGTCTATACGGCCGTGGAATTCCACGTCACCATCCGGCCTTATACGGACAAGGTCACCGCTCCTGTAAGCCCTAAGGCCTAAAAGATTAATGAAGTTCTTTTCGTTAAGATCTTCCCTTCCAACGTAACCTCTTCCCACGCATTCGCCCATAATGACAATTTCACCAAGAGCACCGGGAACCGTAAGGCGCCCCTCCTTATCCAGGGTAGCAAGTTTAATATTAGATAAGGGATATCCTATGGTTATGTCTTCGGCAGAGTCTACCTCCTTTAAGGTGGCGGTAACTGTGCACTCCGTGGGACCGTAGGTGTTATAAATTACAAGGTCCGGATTGATAGCTGATAATTTCGTATAAAGAACAGGGGGAAAGGCTTCCGAACCTACATCTATACACTTTAAGTTCTTAATGGCAGGAGCAAAGGACTCAATCTCAGTAAGGTTGAGGATGTAGGTAGGTGTACAGGTCATTGCCTCAACATTGTTGTTTAAAATGAGGTCCTTCATCAATCCGGCATCCATTATCTGGTCCATGGTGGCAAGAACTACCGTCTGGCCGTGTCCAAAGGGAACGAACTCCTCAAGGACTGAAACGTCAAAGGTAAAAGCTGCCATGGCAAGGGTTACGCGGCCGAATTTGGTAAATACCCTTGCTTCCTTGTTGTGCTCATTGTCATCAACGAGGTTGGCCAGGTTATGGTTCTCGATCATAACACCCTTTGGCTTTCCTGTAGAACCGGAAGTGTAGATAACGTAAGCTAAGGCATTGCCGGGAACATCAATATTTAAGTTCTCTTTGCTGCCTTTCTTTACTGCCTCTGTAACATCAATTACCGTAATTCCCGCTGCCTGCAAATCATCCATCAGGTCAGACCGCCGCTTCATGATCTCCTTAGTGGTAACAAGGAGTTTAAAGCCTGAATCCTCAAGGATATACATTATCCTCTCCTTTGGATACTCAGGATCTATGGGCATAAAGGCGCCTCCGCTCTTTAAGGCTCCTTCTCTCATTACATAGCCGTAGCTGTTTCGATCAGCCATAACGGCAATCTTTGATTCTACATCTGCCCCGTGATCTCGAAGGATGTGACCAAGGGCATTGGCTTCCTCATTTAATTCTTTATACGTAAGGGTCCGATCGATTGCGATAAGGGCGGTCCTGTCGGGGAACTTTTCCGCAGAATCCTGAAGATGGCGATAGCCCGGCTTATCCTCAAAGGGGCTGGAAGCGTCGTAAATATTCAGAATCCGCTCTTCATCCTCCTTAGTTGTAAGAGCGACATCACCGAGGCGATCTTTTTTAAGAAACTCTCCTGTAATGTTTACAAAGGTCCGGGCCAGACCGGCTACAGTATATTCCGAAACAGCCCCGGGATCATACTCACACTCCCAGGTGATGCCCTTGTCATCCCTTATAACTCTTATCAAAATCCCATCTGCCAAGTCGTCAGCATCGCTGCCAAGATCAAGGCATACTGTACCGAAAAGGCTGTCCGGCTCGGTATTATCCTCATGACTGTTTTTATCATTTTCAAAGGCCTCAAAAAGGAGATCCTCACAGCGTTTGATCTCAGAAAGAATGGTTTCCTTTGGATCACAGGCTAGCCGCAGCACGGCTTTCTTCCCCTGATCTCTGCATGTAAATACGGCTTCATCTGCCGCAGTATAGGATTTTAAGGCCAGGGCAAAGGCAGTTGTAAAAAATGCCCGGACCGGTATTCCCTTCCTTTCACAAAACAGATTTAATTCCCGAACTCCCAATAAAGAGCGATCTTTAACCTTCATTTTCTACGATACCTTTCTTTTCATTATTTCCGCTGATCACTATCATTAAACGACGCGCACCTAAGAATACGGATCTGATGCACACGTCCGGTTCAAATTCGCCATCATCCTCATCCACTTCAGCAATATTATCATTTGTACCTATATAATCTTCTTTTGATCTATAGCGAAGTATTACCGCCCGCATGTCATCATCTCGCCGGAGTATGGTAAATGTGCTTTGGATTATGACATCCTCAGGAAGAGAAGACATCAGCGGTGAAAACATCTTATCTTCTACCATGCCGACCTCATCCGGGGTAAGGACCTCTCCCGACATTCCTTTCCACTCTTCGATACGTTTCCTTTCAAGAATACCCCCTGTCAGAAGAAGCAGGTTCTTTTGGTGATATTTAAATGTTCCTTCAGCCACATGGTTGCAGAAGAAGCTCAGATAGATAAGAGCGGCAACTCCGCCGGCGAGGTTTCCGTACCAGGGCGCATCCATGCCGAGGTGGGAATTAAACACCAATGTAAAGACTATCTGGACTGTGGATTGGATTATAAGAGCCAACGTGGCTTTATACTCCTCTTCTATCGCCGAGAGATAATCCACCAAAAGGGTGTAAATAAGTGTTATCACTGATCCTGCACTGACAATACGGATAGCAATGGGAAGAGTCTGCAGCATGATGGGTTCGTCAATGCCATAGGGTATGATCACAAGATCCGGGAAAACCAGCAAAATGACTACCATTGGCATAAGCATGAAAAAAGCGTATCGCATCAGCGTACGCTTGACCATAAGCATTCCACTTTTATTCTGTTCTCCATCATAAGCAGCTGCCATGGGAAAGATCGCATCGGTTGTCCCCGCAATGATGATGGTGATCACAAGCTGAATATTCTCTATGACTGCAGAGTTACTTATACCCATAGTTCCGGCATTTCCGCGAAGAACAAAATTCTGTACCACCAGCTGAACCGCAAACATAGAATACATTACCGCTTCTGCCATACCGGGTTTAAAAACATCCACGATCGAAGGATCTCCGGGGACTTTTTTTAACGAGACTATCCTGCACAGCCTGTCGGGTCTCCTGAAGTGCAAAAGATAGACCAGACAGCAGCAGAAGGAACCAAACACCGTTCCGAATGCAACAATCTCTATTCCCTGATGAAATACGTAAACACCCACAAAATCAATTATGATATTGACAATGGCCCCTGTAATGTCTCCGGCCATGGCCAGTGTCTGGTTATTATCGTTTGCCAGGATATAGTCGCCGGCGAAGTTTAACACCTGAAAGACCGAGCCTGCCAGGATCACCACCATATATTTCATGGCGTAAGGATAGTTCTCTTGAGTTGCACCCAAAATCCCCAGGAGCGGGTCTGCGAAAACAATGCCCAATATGCTTAAAACGACAGATACAACCACCATAATAAGCAGGCTTCTGGTAAAGATCCTGCCTGCTTTAGCCTTTTCACCGCTTCCGGAGCATCGGGACAGCATAACTCCGCATCCGATCCCCCCGAGGGCGGCAATGATATTGAAAATGTAATCAATGGGCCCCACGGTTGCGATAGCAGCCAGGGCGGCCTCATCTCCCATGGAATTGGCAACGCATATTCCGTCCACAACCGGTGCAATCTGAGCGAAGATCATTCCGACCATAGGGGGAAATATGTATTTTAAACTGCTGTGCTTTATAAAACGATTCTCATATTTGTATTGGATCATTTCCATTACTCTTCCAGACTCATTTATCACTAAATTCCGAACAGCTGATAGTCCGTCTTCCCCACACACGTAAGTATAAGCTCTGCCGCCAGGGTTCCCGTTTCATTTCTGGTATCGAGAAGAGGATTGGTTTCAACCATGTCTATTGCCAGAAGCCGGTCAGTGTCCGCAAGGATCTCGCATACGATAAAGCCTTCTCTGTTGGTCATGCCGTTCATCACAGGGGTTCCCACTCCCGGAGCATTACCGGGATCAAGAGCGTCCATGTCGAAGCTTAAATGGATCCCCTTTGTGCCATCCCCGGCTATCCCAATGGCTTCCTCCATTATCTTTCTGATGCCGAAATGATGGATATCGCTGATAGCGAAAACATTTACCCCTTTTTCCTTAAGCTTTTTTGTCTCCAGGGGGTCTAAATCCCTTGCCCCGACAATGGCGATCTTTCGGGGATCGACCCTCGCCCCGGCAAACCTGACTATTGAGTCCGGCCCGCATCCGCATACGGCTGACAGGGGCATTCCATGGATATTCCCTGTCGGGGTTATGGTATCATCATTGAAGTCACCATGTGCATCCACCCAGATCACTCCGATCTCTCCGAAATGCTGTGCGGTGGCCGAAACAGAGGCCGCGGCAATACTGTGGTCACCTCCCAGGATGATAGGTAAGGCTTCATCCTCATGTATCCTTAAAACTTGCTTAAAAAGCCGCTCATTGGCTTCATTTACCTCTTTTTCATAGCGTAAGGCTTTATTCTCACCTTCCGAGGTGGCCACCATGGGCACGATATCCCCGTAATCCCTGACATTATGTCCCTTCTCCTGAATTTTTCGGATCAGCCCGGAATGACGTATGGCCAACGGCCCCATATCCACGCCCTTTCGGACAGCACCAAGATCCATCTGTGAACCTACAATCCCAATATCTTTCTTCATAATAATCCTCCGTTGTTCTGCTATATTTTGAGGTCTGACTATAAATACTATGTTTGCGGGTTTTGATTCTTTATTCGAGCTCTAGAAAGGCATCAATATCTTGATAGATTGTTTTTCTTTTATAGCTGTGGTTTTATGTTTATTCCATCGATTCTTTTGCTTTTACGACTTTTTGCAACCAAAGTGAAACCATTAATATCGTTTGTAATAAAAGAATTATATATAAAGGGGCTGTCGCACTAAAAAACGTGTGGCAGCCCCATCTTAAATGCCTTTGCTTTTCTATATTAATAGTATCACTGCTCTTTTCCCGTGTATATGTCTAATGTCGGACGATGCCCTTCTGATCCTCACGGTTAGCTGTGATATTTAAGAATGTTCCCTTTTCGGGACACCCAAAGGCCGGCTGATACTCTACCGCCTTGCACATAAGCCCCGAAAGCGGGCCTATGAAAACAAAGCCGATTATCAGGGTCAGTAATGCAACAGTACCGGCCATAAGCATTGTCACGGTAAAGACCTTATCCGCTTTTTCTGTTTCATACCGCCCGAGACAGCCCGCATATATCGTGGAGCCTCCGACGCCCAAAAGAGTATATATCACCGCAAAAGCGATCATCAGCGGCGACTCCATGTTTAACTTAGTACGGTCGGAAGTAGAAAATGGAAGAATTTCCTGTTCAGTATTTTACCGTTACGCATTAATATCAGTTCTCTTTCAGACCTATCACATAGTTATAAAGCCCGGCCGGGGGCGTCTGTATCGTCAGTTGCTTTATACGCATCAAAAGCTCAGCACCTTCTCTTTTATATGAAAGATACTCATATGTGTTATGAGGTATTATTACTCTTCCGCCCGGCTTTACCTTATCCATCGTCTTAAACACCAGCTCAAGGCAGGAAGACTCATTAAGCCCCAGTAATGAAAGCTGATAACCTATAATGACACAGTCAAAGCCCTTATGCACTTCATCAACTGTCTTCGGTGTTACCGTTTGTATACCGTCCTTATGCCACTCCTTATCGCCCGATGCAAGTATAGCTCCGTGACATTCGCACTCTTTTATGATCGATTCGAAATCCGGTTCGGCTATCCCGGCATCCGCGAACCATCTCCTCGACATGCCATCGCTTAAAAGGAATGAAAAATACTTTCTCTCTGTTTCCCTCAGTATCTCCATATCGGACTTAACTATATCCTCGTTATCATGAACAAGGTAAATCACGCCTCCGCTTGTCTCAAGGTCTCTCGTTTTACTGTAATATACCGGTGCTGAGTTGTCGTTTGCGACAGTCTTATAGACGCTTCGTAACTGTTTGGCGATCATCCATATCGGATGATCTTCCGCCTCCATATCCTTGGGTATCATGATCAGTTTCAGTATCCCTTTTCGAAGCGGATGATATGATTTTTTCTTCTTAAGTGCAAAGCCTTCAGGGTCCAGATAAGCATCCAGCATCGCATCCGTTTCATGCTGGCCGTTTATACTGTCAAGATACTCATCCGCCATGGTACATCCCATGGGACGGCAGTTTACTTCTATCAGCACAGGGCCCGCTTCGTCTATCATATACTCTCCGTGAATGGTGCCGTACTTAAAACCTATCGCACTCGCGACATGGAAGGCGTATTCGACAAGACTTGTGTGCCCCGGTTCCAAATGGTTTATCATCTCTGCATAATCGCAAATATATCCGCCCTCTGCTGTTTTCACCTTAGCATACCGCATTATGGAATTAAGTGCATGCTCTCCGTTGCAGGATATTGTATTTACAATATATTCCGTACCGATTATACGTTCCTGCACCAGTGCACTCTTTATCGGTCTTCCGTACAGGTCCTTGTATGTTAAAACCGTTTCCACTGCTTTTTTTAACTCTTCAAGGTCATCACATAAAAAGACCCCCTGACTTCCCGCGCTCTGAACCGGCTTTACAACCGTCTGTTTTAGCCCGTTTTCCCGGCAGAAATCCATTGCCGCTTCAGCATTGTCTACGACTTTGCCTCTGATATACCTTATTCCCGCCTTTTTAAGCGCCTCGTGCATGGCATCCTTTTTTGTCATGGCATCTATGTTTTCAATGGGATTACCTAAAAGTCCAAGATCATTTGACAGCCTTGCCGCAAGCCCCACGCCCTGCTCCGAACCTGCAATTACCAGCAGCGGCTCATAGCTTTTTACCATGGCAAGCGTCTCTTCATAGTCATCAGGGGCTCTTTTTATCTCGGGACGACTGTAAAACAAACTATAGGAGCTCTCACGCATATTTTTTATTTCTTCGGATTCCTCACCCGGGCTTTCGATCACTACAGGATTATACCCTCTGCGCCTTACATCCTCCACAAGGTTATATCCCGTTGACATTGCTTCAATAATTATTATATTTCTCATAATCATCTCCCTTTGCGCTTATTTCAGATTGTATCACTGATATGAATTATAACAGATAATCGGGATCACCGGTTCAAATCCCTGAACACGAATAAAAACCCCTTCCCCGGTCACCCGGGAAAGGGGCCGCTGACACCATTCGTTCATTATCAAACCTCAAATTCCGGTTTTTCCGGGTTTCCCATGCAAAATTATTAAATGCAGTTTCGTCAATTGATATGTCGGGATATATCTGTAACCCCTTTGCATCATAAAAGTCTCAAAAGGGCTGAACGGATTACGTTCTAAATATTCCGCCGTATACCACCCATCGCAATGGTCATGAAACAATTTTTTCCATTCTAGCAATAACATCTTTCAAATAATATCATAAGATGATAAGATACTTCACTTATATTAAATTTAATGTCGAATATTTTATATGTTTATGTGGAATTTTTGTGGTCATTCAGCCCCTGTAACGCCTTGAATTTCGCTGATAGCAAGGGTTTGTGGAACGGGTAATTTATTCCATCTCTATCGTCCCCGGGGGTTTGCTGGTGAGGTCGTAGAAGACGCGGTTTACGCCCCGGACCTCGTTTATGATCCGGTTCATCACTGTGTGAAGTACCTCGTATGGTATTTCGGCGGATTCCGCAGTCATGAAATCAGACGTGATCACAGCCCGAAGGGCTATGGCATTGTCATAGGTCCTCTCGTCTCCCATTACACCGACAGAGCGCATATTGGTAAGGGCCGCGAAATACTGATCAGGCATCCAGGAGGGGCGTTCCTCCAAAGCCTCGACAGCCTTCCTTATCTCATCCCGGAAGATGAAGTCGCAGTCCTGCACTATCCGAACCTTTTCCTCAGTAACCTCTCCCATTATCCGAACACTAAGACCCGGTCCCGGGAAGGGCTGCCTTGAGACGAGTTCTTCAGGAATTGAAAGCTTTCTTCCAACCTCTCTCACCTCATCCTTGAAGAGGTTTCTTAATGGCTCTATCAGTTCCTTGAAATCAACATGGTCGGGAAGGCCGCCAACATTGTGATGCGATTTGATGACCGCGGATTCCCCTCCAAGCCCTGATTCCACTACATCCGGATAAATAGTGCCCTGGGCGAAGAAATCCACAGTTCCAATCTTCTTTGCCTCTTCCTCAAAGACCTCTATGAAATCGCGGCCTATTATCTTTCTTTTCTGCTCCGGCTCCGTGACACCGGAAAGATCATTTAAAAACCTTTCCTTCGCGTCCACCCTTATGAAATTGAGATCAAAGCTTCCGGATGGTCCGAATACCGCCTCGACCTCATCTCCCTCATTCTTTCGAAGAAGACCGTGATCTACAAAAACGCATGTCAGCTGTTTTCCGACAGCCCTTGAAAGAAGCGCCGCAAGAACCGATGAATCCACGCCGCCGGAAAGAGCAAGGAGGACCTTTTTTTCACCGATCCTCTCCCGAAGCGAATTTATGGTTCTTTCAACGAAGGCGCCCATCTCCCAGGTGCCTTTGGTATCACAGATATCCCGGACAAAGTTTTTGATCATAGTCTTTCCATAGGGGGTATGGAGGACCTCGGGATGAAACTGCAGTCCGTAAAGCTTTCTATCGTCATCGGCTACGGCCGCAAAGGGACAGTTTTTCGTATGTCCTATTGTCTTAAAGCCCAATGCCAAAGCTGTAATATGGTCAAAGTGGCTCATGAAGCACTCCGTCTCCTGCGGGACATCCTTAAACAGAGGAGACAGCGTATCAACAGAAAGCTCCGTATGCCCGTATTCCCTCATTGCCGCCCGCTCTACCTTTCCTCCCAGGACATGCTGCATGAGCTGTGCGCCGTAACAGAGCCCGAGTACAGGAATACCGCATTCAAAAAGTGCCTTTTCGCAGGAGGCCGCACCCTCTTCGTAACAGGAGGAAGGTCCGCCGGTAAGTATCAGCCCCCTGGGTGATTGGGCCATTATCTTTGAAATGGGAGTTTTGTATGAAACGATCTCACAATAAACATTGCATTCCCTAACACGGCGCGCCACAAGCTGGTTGTACTGCCCGCCGAAGTCTATGACTATTATCTTTTCTTCACTCATTTTTCGCCTCAAAAAAGTGCTGTTTGCAAAGCCACAAAGCAATTATAGCTATTTTTCTCCTGCCTCTCAACATTGACAATCCCGCTGGATATGTTAAATTTTATAGTGCTTTCGTTTTGTATGGAAGGAGCAGGATTATGATAAAGAAAACAAAATATGACAATGATACCCTTATCTTCAAAAAAGGTGATGAAGCTGAGCTTATGTACCGCGTCGTGGAGGGGTCCGTCCGGATCGTAGACGGCTATGGCACTGATAATGAGCAGGAGATCGCAGTTCTTGAAAGCGGAAGCTTCATAGGCGAGATGGGGATAATCGAAAAAGCTCCAAGAAGCGCTGATGCAGTAGCTGTTGCCGGAACAGTCCTTGCAAGCATCAGCTTTTCGGATTTTGATGCTTTTGTAAGAGAGGACACCGAATCTGCAATATTTCTGATGCAGACGATGTCCGAAAGGCTGAGGAACACGGACAAAAAATACGTGGATGCCGTAAGGCTTTTGAATGAATATTATGATGAGGACGAACTGAACGAAACCTCGATCAATATAGAGTTCAAAAAGGTCAATCACCGCTTTGGAAGTTCACTTCGGGCAAGGGGGCTTTTCTCAAGAATGGAGAAAAAAGAGATCCCGCTCACATCTGCGGATGCCGGTGGGATCATATTCTCAGAGGGAAGCGTCGGAACTGTTATGTACCTCATCCTCAGTGGAAAGGTTGATTTCTTTCTCGGATTCAGAGGAAAACAAAAGCTTCTTGTCGGATCAGCTGAAGAGGGTGACATATTCGGTGAGATGGCAGTTCTCGAAGGCGAGGAAAGAAGCGCGACAGCTGTCGCATCAACTGATGTAAAGCTAAAGCCCGTTACCAAAGATGAACTTTCCGACTTCCTTAAGGAAAATCCGAAATATGCTGTTCGGATCCTTAAAAACCTCTCAGGACGCATCAGGGAAAAGACCAGCGACTATGTGGATGTTCTGAAGGTCGCTTCCGAATTTGTGAAACTGAACGGTTCAGCCCTCTCCGATACTGAGAACTGGAAGGACATGATGGCACTTGCCTCATATTACAACCTTCTTCAGGCACAGCCCTATATGATGAGATGATACGGGGAGAGAATAATGATATTGATAGTGCCTGCCCCGGAGCAGTATGAGTCTTATCTTTCATTTGCCACTGAAAACGGTCTTGGCTTTGAGGTTCAGGACCTTATGTTTCCGGCCGTGATGGATGATGAGCAAAAAGTAAAAGAGCTTCTTTCCCTTTATGAAAAGGCTCCCGTCGTTTCTCTCCACGGTCCCTTTATAGACCTTAATTTTTCAGGAGGCGACAAAAAGGTCTTTGACATCACAAAAGAGCGTATTGAGACCTGTGCCTCCTACTGTAATTTCCTCGGTGCGAAAAAAATGGTACTCCACTCCTGTTTCTTTACGGTGTCACCGAAGGAGGATCCTCTTTATGAAATCTGGAGCAGGACCGCTGCAGAGCTTCTCTGCGAGATCGTTGAAAAATATGACATTACTCTTTGCATAGAAAATGTCATTGACAGAGATCCCGATATCATCAAGCGGATGGTGGAGACAGCAGATCATCCTAAGGTCAGGGTCTGCCTTGATGTTGGGCATGCAAACTTTTCAATGGCAGGCATCGATACCTGGATGAAGGCGCTCGGCCAATACATAGTCCACTTCCATCTGCACGACAACAAAGGCTACTATGACGAGCATCTTGCAGCAGGTGATGGTACCGTTGAATGGAAAAGGTTCTTTGACCTTGAAAAAAGACTTGATGGGGACTCGGATATGCTCCTTGAGGTCCGCTCTCTCGAAAGCACAAAAAGATCCTTTGAATTTTTGAAAGATTATGTCTGATAATTACGATGAATTCATAAACAAAAGCATCATAAAAAACATGTCTGAGGGCATCCTCACGATATCGATGAAGGGCAGCATCATCTCCGCAAATGATGCCGCTCTTTCTATTCTGTCGCTCCCTCCAGATATAAAGGGAAAGAATTTTTCAGCTCTCTTTTTTGATGAAGAGGGAAAAAGCGATGACTTCATCCAGTCCTTTCTTGATGCCATCTACGAAAATACAGTGATCAACAATTCGACCATATCTTATGAACGAAATGGGACAAAAAGACAGCTTTTCATCAGCACCTTCTTTTTAAAGGACGGTGATGAAAAGATAGGTGTTTCCGCGGTCTTTTCAGACATCACTGAAATGAGTGAAATGAGAGACTCTCTGAAGGCCATGGAAAGGATCAGGGAGCTTAATGAAAAGCTTGAACAAAGAAACGCATTCATAAAAAAGACCTTCGGGCGTTATCTTTCGGAAGATATCGTGGAAACGATACTTGATACAAAAGACGGCCTTTCAATAGGCGGAAAGCGGAAGGCTGTCACCGTTATGTTTAATGACATAAGAGGCTTTACCGCACTGTCCGAAAAGATGGATCCCGAAGATCTCATCGCCATGCTGAACCTCTATCTCTCAGCCATGACGGATATCATACAAAAAAATCACGGCACTATACTTGAGTTCATCGGGGACGCGATACTCGCAGTCTTCGGTGCTCCGATAGAGTCTGATACAAAGGAATATGATGCGGTAAAGTGCGCGATCGAAATGCAGCAGGAAATTCCAAAGCTTAATGAAAGCTATGAAAAACAAAATTTCCCGAAGATCGCCATGGGTATAGGCATCCACACGGGGGATGTGATACTTGGAAATATAGGCTCATTAAAAAAGATGGAATATGATGTGATCGGGAAAAACGTAAACCTTGCCTCCCGGATCGAGACTTACACGATAGGCGGACAGATCTTCATCTCAAATGAGACAAAGGAGCATGTTAAGGGCAAACTTCAGATCGGAAAGATCCTTGATATCATCCCAAAGGGTACTGCGCAGGAGATCACTATATTTGAGGTGCTCTCTCTTGATGGCCTTTCTGTACCTTTGAAGGAGCAGCACTTCAAAAAGCTTGATGAACCGCTCTCTTTTGACCTCCTTCTCCTTGACGGAAAGCACGGAGGAAGGGAGCCGTTTCAAACGGAGCTTGTCTCATATTCAGAGGACGACCTTTGGATAAAGACAAGCGCCCCTCTTTCAAACTCAAAAAACGTGCTCTTTTCCCTTCACAATGAGGATATATATGCGAAAGTAATTGATGAAAAAGACGGACTATTTCTCCTGAATATCACATCAGGTGAGCTGCCTTTATCCTCTCTATAGCAAGAGCGCTGTTTTCGACGGTATTGAAGGCGGTCAGCCTGAAATACCCTTCTCCCATGGGTCCAAAGCCCACTCCCGGAGTGCCTACGATATTCACCTTTGAAAGCAAAAGATCAAAGAAATCCCAGCTTGTCATATTGCCGGGTGTCGAAAGCCAGATATATGGCGCGTTCTCTCCTCCGTATACGGTGAAGCCCGCTTCCTTAAGCCCTGCCTTCAAAAACGAAGCGTTTTTCATATAACCTTCGACCTGCTTTTTCACCTGTTCCTTCCCTTCAGGAGAATAAACTGCCTCTCCCGCTCTTTGAACAATATAAGGAGCCCCGTTGAACTTCGTGCCGTGGCGGCGTGCCCAAAGGGAATGAAGTGAGACACCCGAAAGCTTAAGAGTCTTTGGAACAACAGTGAAGCCCAGTCGAAGACCTGTAAAGCCCGCATTCTTTGAGAAGGAACGAAATTCTATCGCACACTCATTCGCCCCCTCGCATTCATATATGCTGTGAGGAAGCGAAGGATCACTTATATATGCTTCATAGGCGCTGTCATAGAGGATCACGGCCTTTCTCTTTATTGCCCGGTCAACAAAATCCTGAAGCCTTTCCTTTGTGATCGTCATCCCTGTTGGATTGTTCGGAAAGCAAAGATAGATAAGATCAACCGGCTCCTTCGGAAATTCCGGGACAAAGTCGTTTTCCTTTGTGCAGGGCATATATATGAGCTTTTTGTAACGCCCCAGCGCACTGTCAAATTCCCCGGCTCTTCCCGCCATTACATTTGAGTCGACATAGACAGGATATACGGGATCACAGACTGCGACCCTGTTGTCGTACCCGAATATCTCCTGAATGTTTGAGGTATCTGATTTCGCACCATCCGAGACAAAGATCTCGTCAGGCGATATGTCTATCCCGCGGGCCTCGTAATCATTTTTTGCAATCTTTTCCCGAAGAAATTCATAGCCAAGGTCGGGCGCATATCCCCGAAAGGTGCTTGCAGCCGCCATCTCATTAACAGCATTATGAAGCGCGTCTATGATGGCCGGTGCAAGTGGCTTTGTCACATCTCCTATTCCAAGCCTTATGATATTTGCGTCGGGATGAGCCGTTTCATATTCTTTGACCTTTTTTGCGATCGTTGAAAAAAGATAACTTCCCTGCAGCTTCAGATAGTTTTCATTTACGGATGCCATCAGCACTTTCCTTTCAATTCTTTTTGTTTTCCAATGCTTCCTTTATGAAACGAAGGAACAAAGGGTGCGCCCTGTCCGGGCGGGATCTGAATTCCGGATGATATTGTACACCTAGATAGAAAGAAAGTCCCATAACTTCCATTTCCTCCATCAAAAGTCCGTCCGGAGATGTGCCTGCAAAGAGAGCGCCTGCCTCTTCAAATCGTTCCTTGTAATCATTATTGAATTCGTATCTGTGCCTGTGGCGCTCACTGATCTCATCACTTCCATAGCAATCATGCAAAAGGCTGTCACGCGCTATTTTGCAGGGATAGGCACCGAGACGAAGGGTTCCGCCCTTGTCTATATCATTGCTCTGCCCCGGCATGAAATCGATGACCTTGTTTTTGCATTGCTCGTCAAACTCGCCGGAATTTGCGTCGCGGATCATAAGGACGTTCCTTGCAAATTCTATGACTGCTATCTGCATCCCGAGACAGATCCCGAAATATGGGACATTGTTTTTCCTCGCATATTCGGCGGAGAGTATCATCCCGGAAATCCCTCTGTCTCCGAAGCCTCCGGGAACTATGATGCCGTCAAGCTGCGAAAGTATCTCAGCGACGTTATTTTCATTAATCTCCTCGGAGTTTATCCAGACTATATCTGTTTTTGCTCCGTTATCAAAGCCCGCTGTCTTCAGCGCCTCCGCTACCGAAAGATAGGCATCGTGAAGGTGGACATATTTTCCCACCAGACCGATCCTGACCTCGCGATCAAGGTGCGAGGACCTTTCCACCATCTCCTTCCAATGCGAGAGATCCGGCTCCTTCGCCTCAATATGAAGTTCCCGCAGTACTATACTTGAAAAGCCCGATTCCTCAAGCATGAGGGGTGCAGCATAAAGATTCGAAAGGGTCCTGTTCTCGATCACACAGTCCTCCTTCACATTACAGAAATGCGCGATCTTTTTGAATATCTCCTCCTCCAAAGGCTCATCACAGCGAAGGACGAGGATGCCGGGATTTACGCCCATTCCCTGGAGTTCCTTTACGGAATGCTGGGTGGGCTTTGACTTGTGCTCGCAGGAGCCGTGAAGATAGGGCACAAGGGTAACATGTATAAAAAGACTGTTCTCTCTCCCGACCTCAAGCGAGATCTGCCTCACCGCTTCTATGAAGGGCTGCGATTCTATATCGCCGATGGTTCCTCCGATCTCAGTGATGACCACATCCGCGTTTGTCTTTTTCCCTACCCTGTAGACAAAATCCTTGATCTCGCTTGTTATATGGGGAATGACCTGGACAGTGGAGCCAAGATACTCCCCTCTCCTCTCCCTATTGAGCACATTCCAGTAAACGCGTCCTGAAGTGAGATTTGAATACTTGTTCAAGTCTTCGTCTATGAACCTTTCGTAGTGACCGAGATCAAGATCTGTCTCCGCCCCGTCGTCCGTCACATAGACTTCGCCGTGCTGATAAGGACTCATCGTACCGGGGTCCACATTGATATAAGGGTCAAGCTTCTGCGCGGCTACCTTCAGTCCGCGCGATTTCAGAAGCCGCCCGAGGGAGGCTGCGGTTATCCCCTTTCCAAGTCCCGATACGACTCCGCCGGTTACGAAAATGTATTTTGTCATTATCTTATCTTCCCCAAAAAGCTATTTCCCGCTGTCACCGTAATTTGAAAGAACACGGGCTGAAGGATCATCAACGTTGCAGCCCTCCCAGTCTTTGTTCGGCATCCAAAAATCCTTTATCATCATTGACTGACCGGGATAATATTTTTCAAAGATCTCCCGATAGAGCAGGGACTCCTTTGTAAAGGGCTTCGCATGAGCATATTTTTCACAGCCCTTCTCAAATTCATCCTGAGTGTATTTTCCTTCAGCATATTCCTTCAGATAGTCGACCATTGAATGCCCTACCGCGTCGGAAAAGGCCGCCTTCTCACGCCATAATATGTCGAAGGGAAGATAATCCCCTTTTTCAAAGGCGTGGCGGAGAAGGTATTTTCCCTTGTTGTAGCTGTTCATCTTCATCTTTGGATCGATCGACATCACGTAGCGGACGAAATCGAGATCCCCAAAGGGCACCCTTGCTTCAAGTGAGTTCACTGAGATACATCTGTCCGCCCGGAGCACATCATACATATGAAGCTCTCTCACTCTCTTTTCGGCTTCCTCCTGGAAGGCCTCTGCTGACGGTGCAAAATCAGTATATTTGTATCCGAAAAGCTCGTCCGAAACCTCTCCTGTAAGGATGACTCTGATATCCGTCTGCTCATGTATCGCCTTACAAAGAAGATACATTCCCATGCTTGCCCTTATCGTCGTGATATCATAAGTCCCGAGAAGGAAGATCACTTCATCAAGCGCGTTTATTACATCATCTCTTGTAATGATGACCTCTGTATGATCGCTCCCGAGATAGTCGGCAGTCTGCTTTGCATATTTGAGATCGATAGCGTCCTCACTCATCCCGATAGCAAAGGTTCTGATGGGAGTACTTTGCTTCTTTGCCGCGATCGAGCAGACGAGTGATGAATCAAGCCCGCCTGAGAGCAGGAAACCAACCTTCGCGTCAGAGACGAGGCGCTTCTCAACACCCTTGATAAGCTTCTCCCTGATATTTTTGCAAATGGTTTCGATATCGTCCTTTATGACATTATCCGGCTTTGCGATATCGCAGTAGGAAATGAACTCCCCGTCTTTGTAATAATGCCCGGGCGGGAAGGGCTTGATCTCCCCTGAAACAAGCGGCATAAGCCCCTTTGGCTCGCTTGCAAAGACTATCGTCCCCATCTCACTAAAGCCGTAGTAGAGGGGCCTTATCCCGATCGGGTCTCTTGCCGCTATCCATTCCTTTGTTCTTTGATCAAAGATAATGAGCGCAAATTCCGCATCAAGCTTTGAAAACATATCTGTCCCGTATTCATAGTAAAGTGGGAGCAGAATCTCACAATCACTGTCGCTCTTGAAGGAATAGCCCTTCTCTATGAGCTCATCACGAAGCTTTTGAAACCCGTATATCTCGCCATTGCAGACAAGGACCGACTCCTCATGCCAAAAGGGCTGCATCCCTTCGGGCGTAAGCCCCATGATGGAAAGACGCTGGAAGCCCATTATCCCTTCGTCAGAGACAAAGAGCCTTGACTGATCGGGACCACGTGAGACAGTCTTTTTCATCGCCTCGCAAAAGCTTTTCTCGTCATAGTCTCTTCCGCACCAGGCATAAATACAACACATAAGTATCTCCTCTGATTACAGTGTCACTTTACTGAAAAGAGCAGTTCTCCATAGGAAGGAAGCGGCCAGCAGACTCTGCCTACCATCTCCTCTGCCTGATCCGCATAGCTCCTGAGCTCATCCATTACGGGAAGCATCCTGTCTCTTATGGCCTTGCTCTGATCAAGGACAGAATCTATCTCTCCCGTTTCATCATAAACGCTTTTCAGCTTGTCAACATCTTCGTACATTCCGTCCGAAAAACCTGAAAGCTTCTTTACAACATTGATCTCGCTTTCGCATGAGATATCATCAGAAACTGCCTTCTTGCCCTCGATCACTTTGCAGAGCCTTCCCTCATAAGCCTCGATCGCCGGGATTATCATCCGCTGCGCCATATAGATCATTGTGCTTGCCTCTATCCGGACCTGCTTGCAGTAGTTGTCGAGCATGATCTCACATCTTGACTGAAGCTCGGCCTCGGAGAATACCTTGTGCGAGGTGAGCATCTTTACATTCTTTTCATCAAGGAGATGGGGCATACAGTCAGGGGTTGTAGGATAATTTGAAAGCCCTCTGACCTCAACCGCCTCCTTCACCCAGGAGGGATCATAGCCGTTGCCGTTGAAGATGATCCTCTTGTGATCCTTGATGGTCTTTTTGATCATCGAATTCAAGGTCTCTTCAAAATTGTCGGCAGTTTCAAGCCGGTCAGCATATATCTTTAGAGATTCAGCCACAGCCGAGTTCAGCATCATGTTCACGCAGGCGATGCTGTTTGACGAGCCAAGGCTTCGAAACTCAAATTTGTTTCCGGTAAAGGCGAAAGGAGATGTACGGTTTCTGTCCGTCGTATCCCTTTTAAACCTCGGAAGCACATCAACACCAAGCTTCATCAGTTTCTTCTCTGTCCCGCTGTAGGGAGTATCAGTCTCGATAGCCTGAAGTATCGCGCTCAGCTCATCTCCGAGGAAGATAGAGATAATGGCGGGAGGCGCTTCATTTGCGCCCAGCCTGTGATCGTTTCCGGCGGTCGCTACCGAGAGGCGGAGGAGATCCTGATAATCATCGACTGCCTTTATGACCGCGCAAAGGAAGAGCAGAAACTGCGCATTCTCATAGGGCGTCTCTCCGGGCGAGAGCAGGTTCACTCCGGTATCTGTGGACATGGACCAGTTGTTGTGCTTGCCGCTTCCGTTCACACCGGCGAAAGGCTTCTCATGGAGAAGACAGACCATTCCGTGCCGGGCAGCGACCTTCTGCATCATTTCCATCATGAGCTGGTTCTGGTCGGTCGCGATATTTGTAGTGGTATATATGGGAGCGAGCTCATGCTGCGCCGGCGCGACCTCATTGTGCTCTGTCTTTGCATATATACCGAGCTTCCAGAGCTCCTCATTGAGATCGTTCATAAATTCCTGTACACGGGGCTTTATGACTCCAAAATAATGGTCGTCCATCTCCTGCCCCTTTGGAGACCTCGCTCCAAAGAGTGTACGGCCGGTATATTTGAGGTCAGGCCTCCTGTCATACATCTCCCTTGTGATGAGGAAATATTCCTGCTCAGGGCCTACCGAGGTATGAACATATTTTGCTGTGTCGTTTCCAAAGAGGCGTAAGATCCGAAGAGCCTGCTTGTTGAGAGCCTCCATCGAACGAAGAAGAGGTGTTTTTTTGTCAAGGGCCTCACCGCCGTAAGAACAGAAGGCTGTCGGGATACAAAGTGTCTTCCCCTTGATGAAAGCGTATGAGGTGGGATCCCAGGCTGTATAGCCCCTTGCCTCAAAGGTAGCTCTGATACCGCCTGTAGGAAATGATGAAGCGTCCGGCTCGCCCTGGATCAGCTCCTTTCCGGAGAAATCCATGATCACGCTGCCGTCGGGAGAAGGCTCTATGAAAGAATCGTGTTTTTCAGCCGTGACCCCGGTGAGCGGCTGGAACCAGTGAGTATAATGAGTCGCGCCGCGTTCAACCGCCCAGTCACGCATAGCCTTCGCCACAGAATCAGCAACATCAGTCTTCAATCTCGCACCGCAATCTATGGTCTCCCGAAGCGATTGATATACATCACCCGGAAGAACGGACCTCATTGTCCTGTCGTCAAAAACCATGCTTCCAAAATACTCAGGTACTGTTTTTTCTGTCATGATAATTCTCCTTTCATTATGATCAAACGCTCTATATCAAAGGCGTATAGCCCATCAGATATTCATCTACGGCTGCCGCGCAATGCCTTCCCTCGGCTATAGCCCAGACCACAAGGGACTGGCCGCGTCTCATATCTCCTGCCGAAAAGACCTTTGGAACCGACGTTCTGTAGCCGCCTTCCTTTGCATCCACATTGCCTCTCTCTGTGAGGCTCACCTTTGTTTCCTTTGCTATATAGTCTTCGCATCCCAAAAAGCCTGCCGCAATGATGAGAAGATCACATTCTATCTCATTCTCGCTTCCCTTTACCTCAATAAGCTTTCGCCCCTCGAATGCGACCTTTACGGTCTTTATTGAAGAGAGCTTTCCATTTTTCTGTTTCAGCTCCTTCACCGTAGTCTCATATATCCTCGGATCTTTTCCGAATACCTCTATCGCCTCCTGCTGCCCGTAGTCGGTCTTTAAGACCTTCGGCCACTCGGGCCAGGGATTGTCGCCCCTTCTTTCCTTTGGCGGCTTTGGCATCATCTCAAGCTGGATCACATTCTTTGCTCCCTGCCGGATACAGGTCCCGAGGCAGTCATTTCCTGTATCGCCGCCACCGACTATCACGACATTTTTCCCTTTCGCGCTGATAGTCCATTTGTCATTGCCGCTTAATAAATCCTTTGTCGCGCTCTTTAAAAAATCGACCGCAAAATAAATATCCTTACACTCTTCTCTACCCGGCAGGGAAAGGTCTCTTGGCTTTTTCGCCCCGCAGGAAAGGATCACGGCGTCATTATCTTTTAACAGTTCTTCAAAAGTAATGTCCCTCCCGACGTCAACTCCTGTCTTAAAGACCACTCCTTCTTCTTCCATGAGCTTTTTCCGGCGCTCTATGACCTTCTTATCAAGCTTCATGTTCGGGATGCCGTACATGAGGAGGCCGCCGATTCGATCCTCTCTTTCGTATACTGTGACTTCATGCCCTCTTTTGTTCAGCCTGTCCGCTGCCGCAAGACCGGCAGGACCTGCACCGACTACTGCAACAGACTTTCCGCTTCTTACCGGTGGGATACAGGGCTTCATCCATCCTTCCTCAAAACCCTTTTCAATGAGAAACAGCTCATTGTCGTGGATCGTCACGCTCTCGCCACAATATCCGTTGATACAGGCCTTCTCGCAAAGAGCCGGGCAGACACGACCTGTAAATTCGGGAAAGCTTGAGGTCTTTAAAAGTCTTGAAAGGGCATGCTCAAAGTGACCCTTGTATATCTCGTCATTCCACTCCGGAATGAGATTGTGGAGCGGGCAGCCTGTCACCATTCCCTTTAAGCTAATGGCTGACTGGCACATCGGGACTCCGCAGTCCATGCATCGCGCCGCCTGACATCTCCTTTCATCCTCCGAAAGATGCTCATGGAATTCCGAAAAATCCTTGATGCGGACAGGTGCCGCCATCCACGGATCTTCATGCCGTTCATATTCAAGAAAGCCTGTAGCCTTTCCCATCTCAATCTCCTTTGATACTGATAATCTCTCTTAAGCGCTTGCTTCTTTAAAGGCCTCATAGACCGCCTTATCATGGCGTATCCCCTGCTCCTCATATTTTGCTATCAGCATGAGCATATTCCTGTAATCAATGGGGATGATCTTCTTGAAAAGCGGAGCGTAGCTTTCAAAATCATTTAAGATCTCTTTCGCCTTCTTTGAGCCTGTGCATCTTTCATAGTCCGTAAGTATTGCCAGAAGCTCCTTTTTGTCCGCTTCCTCATAAAGCTCGCTCATCTCGATCAAAGCCTTGTTCGTCTTCGTATAAAGGCTGTGGTCCCTGTCAAGGACATAGGCTATGCCCCCACTCATGCCGGCGGCAAAATTCCTTCCAACGGGACCGAGGATCACTGCCACTCCTCCTGTCATATATTCAAGACCGTGGTCTCCGACTCCTTCGCATACCCCGAGTGCACCCGAATTTCTCACCATGAAGCGCTCGCCTGCAATACCGTTGATATAGGCAGTACCGCTTGTAGCACCATATAGCGCGACATTACCGATGATGACATTGTCCTTTGCTTCAAAGGCCGCATTCTTTGGAGGATGTACTATCACCTTTCCTCCTGAAAGCCCCTTGCCGAAGCCGTCATTTGCATCACCTTCAAGGCAAAGTGTGAGTCCCTTTGGTATGAATGCTCCGAAGCTCTGCCCTGCTCCGCCGGACATTTCTATAACGACGCTGTCATCCTTTAAGCTGCGACCGAACAGTTCCGTCAGCCTTGATCCGGTCATAGTCCCGACTGCCCTGTCCGTGCTTGATATCTCAATGCCTGAAAGCTTAAGCCCTTTCTTTCCGTCCCACTTCTCAATCTTCGGAAGGAAGACCTTCTCGTCTATCGTCTTTGAAAGCGCGAAGTCATATATATCCTCAGGGATGAAATGACGCTTTTCAGCCTTTGCGTAAGAAGAATCTATGATCCTTGAAAGATCGACCATCTGTGCCCGCTTTGTGATCTGATGCTCCTTTACAAAAAGGCAGTCACTCCTGCCGACCATCTCTGATACTGTCCGAAAACCAAGGGAAGCCATGATCTCCCGAAGCTCCTCGGCAATAAAGGTCATAAAATTCATCACGTATTCGGGTTTACCCTTGAAGCGCTTTCGAAGTTCTTCATTCTGGCAGGCTATCCCAAAGGGGCAGGTATCCTTGTTGCAGACCCTCATCATCATGCAGCCCATTGAAACAAGCGGCGCAGTCGCAAAGCCGAACTCCTCTGCTCCGAGGAGTGCCGCTATCGCAACATCCCTTCCGCTCATAAGCTTTCCGTCTGTCTCTATCACTACCCTTCCTCGTAAACCATTCTCAATAAGAGCCTGATGTGTCTCTGAGAGACCAAGCTCCCAGGGCAGACCGGCATTGTGTATCGAGCTTTGGGGAGCAGCCCCTGTTCCGCCGTCATAGCCTGAGATCAGAACTACCTGAGCACCGGCCTTTGCCACCCCGCAGGCAATGGTTCCGACGCCGGCTTCAGAGACAAGCTTTACGGATATCCTTGCCCGTTTGTTCGCGTTTTTAAGGTCAAAGATCAGTTGGGCAAGATCCTCGATAGAATAGATGTCATGATGTGGCGGGGGTGATATGAGTGCAACTCCCGGGGTTGAATACCTTCTCTCGGCGATCCAAGGGTAGACCTTCTTTCCCGGAAGATGTCCTCCCTCACCGGGCTTGGCGCCCTGTGCCATCTTGATCTGGATCTCCTCGGCATTTACAAGATATTCGCTCGTAACGCCAAAGCGTCCGGAAGCAACCTGCTTGATCTTTGAATTTCTTTCCGTCGAAAACCTGGCAGGGTCCTCTCCGCCCTCACCGGTATTTGATCTTCCGCCAAGCCTGTTCATTGCGATCGCAAGTGTCTCATGCGCTTCCTTTGAAATCGAGCCGTAAGACATTGCTCCTGTCTTAAAGCGCTTTACGATCTCACTTGCGCTCTCCACCTCTTCTATCGGAACCGGCTCTCTGTCAGACCTTAGATCTATCAGTCCTCTTAAGGTATGAGGTTTCTCATTATCGACTATTGCCGTATATTCCTTAAAGAGTTCATAGCTCCCCTCTCTGACCGCTCTTTGAAGAGCGACAATAGTCTTTGGATCATAGAGATGATCCTCCTTGTCCTCTCCGCTACGCAGTCCGTGGAAGCCGGTGCTTTCAAGGCTTGTATCAACTGAAAGTCCCATGGGATCAAAGGCTCTGTCATGTCGGAAAAGGACACCCTCTGAGATTTCAGTAAGACCTATCCCTCCGACTCTGCTCTCTATCCCTGTGAAGTATCTGTCCACGACCTCCTTTGATATCCCGACCGCTTCAAATATCTTCGCCGACTGATAGGACTGAAGTGTCGATATTCCCATCTTCGCGGCCGTCTTTACTATGCCGTGAAGGATCGCATTGTTGTAATCCGCTATCGCGGTATGATAGTCCTTGTCAAGGATTCCCTTGTCAATGAGCTCTGCAATGCATTCATGCGCAAGATAGGGGTTGATAGCCCTTGCCCCGAACCCGAGCAGAGTTGCCATCTGATGCACATCCCGGGGTTCACCGCTTTCGAGGATTATCGATACCGCTGTACGCTTCTTTGTCGTGACGAGATGCTGCTCTACTGCCGATACCGCAAGAAGCGAAGGGATGGGCACATGGTTCTCATCCACTCCCCTGTCGGAAAGGATCACTATATTCACTCCCTTACTGCATATCCTATCTACATTTACAACAAGCTGTGACAGAGCCTTCTCAAGGGATGTGTTCTTGTAATGGAGAATTGAAACGACCGCGCTCCTAAAGCCCTCCCGGTCAAGGGACCGGATCTTTAAAAGATCCACCCCCGTGAGGATCGGATTGTTGATCTCGAGGACCCGGCAGTTTTTGCCTTTTTCAAGAAGGAGGTTTCCGTCAGAACCGACATATACTGTCGTATCGGTAACTATCTCCTCCCTTATGGAGTCTATGGGAGGATTCGTGACCTGAGCAAAAAGCTGCTTGAAATATGAGAATAAGAGCTGATGCTTTTCGGAAAGGACCGCAAGCGGAATGTCATGTCCCATTGAAGCCGTTGGTTCAACACCGTTCTCAGCCATTGGAAGTATCTGCCCCTTCACATCCTCATAGGTATATCCAAAGACCCGATACAGCTTGTCACGAAGAGCCTTCTCGTGAGTAGGTATCTTCTTGTTCGGGATCTTCAATTCCGAAAGTTGGAGGAGATTAAGTGAAAGCCACTCCCCGTAAGGGTTTCTTTTGGCATAATACTCTTTACATTCCTCATCTGAAATCAGGCGTTTCTGCACTGTATCGATCAGCAGCATCTTTCCGGGGCGAAGGCGGGATTTTTTTACGATATGCGAAGGCTCAACCGGAAGCACGCCGACCTCAGATGAGAGGATGAGCCTGTTGTCATCTGTTATGTAATACCTTGAAGGACGAAGCCCGTTTCGATCGAGGGTAGCACCCGCAATCTCTCCGTCCGTGAAGATCATAGCCGCCGGCCCGTCCCAGGGTTCCATCATAGTTGCGTAATAATGATAAAAATCCTTCTTTTCCTCTCCCATATGAGGATCATTCTTCCATGGCTCAGGTATCATCATCATGACAGCGAGCGGAAGCGGAATATTGTTCATCATGAAAAATTCAAGTGAATTGTCGACCATAGCAGAATCGGAACCGGTCTTGTGGATGATCGGAAAGGTCTTCCCCGCGTCCTGCTCAAGCTCTTCACTGTAGAGAGTCTCTTCTCTTGCTATCATCCTGTCATAATTTCCGCGGATGGTATTGATCTCGCCATTATGCGCTATGAGTCTGTAGGGATGCGCCCTCTCCCATGAGGGTGTGGTATTTGTGGAGAAGCGGGAATGAACAATTGCGATCGCGCTCTCATATTCCCTGCTTTGAAGGTCACTGTAAAACCGCCTCAGCTGTCCTACAAGGAACATGCCCTTGTAGACTATCGTCCTTGAAGACAGGGAGCAGATATAGGTATCATCCGTACTCTGCTCAAATTCCCTTCGAAGGACGTAAAGCCTTTTGTCAAATGAAAGGCCTTTTGCCACATCAGAGGGACGAGCGATGAAGCACTGGCTGATATAGGGCATGCAGGAAAGAGCTGTCTTTCCAAGGATATCAGGCTTTGTCGGAACCTTTCTCCAGCCAAGGACTGTAAGACCGTTCTTTTTTGCGATCACATTGAAAAGCCTCATCGCAAGCGTTCTCTTCCTTTGATCATCGGGAAGGAAGAACATCCCAATGCCGTAATCACCCTCACCGGAAAGTACGATCCCTTCTTTTTCTGCTGCTTTTTTAAAGAAATTGTGGGATATCTGAAGAAGGATCCCAACGCCATCACCTGTCTCACCGGCTGCATCCTTTCCTGCACGGTGCTCAAGCTTCTCAACAATAGAAAGAGCATCATCAAGAGTCCGGTATTCCTTTTTTCCGTCAATATTCACTACAAGTCCGATACCGCAGGCGTCGTGCTCATTATTAATTTCACTGTATTGTTCCTTTAAAAGATCCGGCTTTACGCTTCCCATTGAAATGCCTCCAATTCAGCTTTTTCAACACTGAAAGGTATGATATGGCAAAGCTTCGAAAAAATAAAATACTTATAATTTTGCAATAATCATATAAATAAAGTATGATAAATCAGTCTTGTAAATTTGAACAAAGGATGTGGAATATGGACCTTCGACAGATCAGATATTTTATTACTGTTGCAAAAGAGCGGAATATCACCCGTGCCGCTGAACGCCTTAATCTCTCACAGCCTCCACTCAGCCGTGCGCTCATGGAGCTTGAGGATGAGCTTGACTGCACACTTTTGATAAGGGGAAAGAGGTATGTGACGCTTACCCCCGAGGGGCTTGCCCTTAAAAGACGCGGCGAGCAGCTTCTTGCACTTTCAGATATGACAAAGGCCGAGATATCGGAAATGAAAAACGGCATGAGCGGGACACTTTATCTTGGTCACGTGGACAGCGGCGGACCTTCGCTTGCAGCCGAATGGATAGAATCCTTTAAGAAGAAATATCCCAATGTCACCTACAACCTCTGGTGCGGGACAGTGGACGACCTGACGGATCGTCTTCGCTCGGGACTTCTCGACCTTGCGATCACCATGAGTCCGAAAAGCAGCGACCTCCTTGAAGGAATACCTGTTTACTCTGAAAACTGGATAGCGATAATACCAAAAGACCACCCTCTCGGGCGGTCAAAAAAAGAAACTGTCTCCGTGAACGAGCTTGTGGAAAATGACCTTATCATCTCCTCAAGGCGCTCAAGGGAGGAGGAAATGCGGACCTGGTTCAAGGATACGGGGAAGGAGCCTCATTTCATAGTAAAGGCCGCTCATTCGTCAAATGCAGTCCACCTTGTGGGCCGGGGCATCGGTATAGCTCTCTTCACTGCCTCTGTAGCAAAAAACATCCCCGCTGAGGAGGATGTTGTAATAAAAAAGATAACTCCGGAGAAGAAGGTCAAATACCTTCTCTCCTGGAACAAGGAGAAGGCCTTCAGCGCCCTCGCCGGTAATTTCATCGAGCATGTAAAGGGACTCTACGGGATAGAGCAATAAAAGGTCAGAACTTCATCTCCCTTATCCTCTTTATTGTATCGCCATAGGATCTGCTCTTTCCAAACAAAAGTGATGTCCCAAGGACAAAGCCCTTTACTCCGAGCGGCGCATATTCCCTGATCTTGTCAGCTGAGCAGGCACCGTCCCAGTAGATGTCAAAGTCCATACTGTCCTTGTATTTAAGGAGCTGGTCATATTTTTCCCTGACATAAGGCAGGAACATCTGTCCTGCATTTCCCGGATTGACGGACATTACAAGGACCTTCTTCACTATCCGAAGCATCATCTGCACCGTCTCAACGCTGGTTCCGGGATTTATGGCGATACCGGGGATAAAGCCCCCGTTTATGATCTTCTGAAGTGTAGTCGAGGGATGATACTCTGCCTCCGGATGGATATATATTGTGTCTCCCTTTTGAAGCGATTCCATAAAAAGTTCAATGGTATTGATAGGATGCTCCACCATGAGATGCACATCAAGAGGCTTTTTTGTAAGATTTCTGATGACCCGAAGATCATTTAAGGACATGGCAAAGTTCGGGACATAGCGTCCGTCCATGATATCGATATGAAATGAATCGATGCCGCCCTCATCAAGCATCCTCACTTCTTCTCCGAGATTGCTGAAATCCGCGCACATCATTGATGCCATTAGTTCAAATTCCATCTTCGCTCTCCCTTAGTTTACACTAGCGTTTTCGATCATGATAGGCTTTTTTTCCTGCCAAAACCACCATACTATCGAGCACCAGTCTCCATAGTAGGCATCCGAGCATGAAACTATCTGCTCACTTCTAGATACTTCATCAATTATGAAAAGGCCTGAGTTTTTGTATTCATTCATAATGTCCTCATAACCCTTCCATAATTCCGGCGACCTTTCAGGAAGCCATTCCTTTATCAAAGCCTGCGGTCTTATTACAACTGCCACGTCACCGGCGCATTCCTTAAATATTGTAAGATTGTTTTTCAGCTTTTCAAGTAAAGCCTGTCCGTCCTTTTGGATCGCATATATACTTATACCGTAGCAGATTATCTTTTTTTTGCTTTTGTTTGTCTTGTAAACGATTCTCTCCCATTCCTTGGGAATGACCCGGTCTTCCTCTTTATAATCAGGCGACCTGCTGCTTATCCAGGGTATCGCAAGGGGCGTAAATTTGATCTTTGACATGAAGATATGCGGCTCTTTTACGGAGGGAAGATTCATGTAATCCCCATACAGCGTTCTCAGATAAAGATCCCATTTCTTGAACGCCCTGAAGCGATAGCCCTCAAAGTCCACATCCACCATCTCATCAAAACACTCCCTGGGCACGCCATATGTCCCCGGAGCATAGGGAAGCGTGAGGTGGCTTACCAGTTTTGTCCTCTTCCATGCAGTGGACAATACAAGGAGGTCCCGGTACAGGAAGAACAGCCATCTCGGCACATGACTCAGCTTTTCATATCGCGCTTTCTTTTTTTGATCGCTCTCGCTGAATCTGCCAACCGCCGAGTACATGCAGGCTCTCACATATTCACAGGCCTTTAAATGCTTTTTCCTGAGGTATTCACTGTCAGGAACATTATCAACTACCAGGATGTCAATATTGATCCCGGTATGACATTTGATATGCTCCTGCCCTTCTCTTACAGAAGCTGTGCCGTTCCTTCTTATCTTCGGGTAGCCCCAGCGGTAGCTTTTGTCAGACCACCTGTCCTGGAGAAAGAATCTCTCTTTATCAAGATCCTTTTTTGCAGCGCGCCTGAATTTCCTGTATTCACTCCGAAGCATTGCTACATCAATATCATCATCCCAGGGTATGAAGCCTTCATGTCTTACTGCCCCAAGCAGGGTTCCACTGTCGAGCGAGTACCTGATATCGTGCTTTCTGCATATACGGTCAAGTTCGACCAGCATCTCAAGCTGTGTAGACTGGAGCTTCAGCAATTGTTCTTCAGTATACTTGATCAATTCTTTTCACCAAAAATAAACTGCTTCTCTGTCAATCCCACAATTTCCCGTATGAATTTACAGCTTCTTCAACTGTGATCATGCCGTTTGCAACCTTATATGCCGCAGCGCGAAACTCCTTACCCACGGCATCATTAAGCCCTGTCTCCCTGTAGCTGAAGGCCCGCTCCTGAGGAAAGCCTTCAAGCGATGAATATACTTCATCAAGAGAAAAGTCGTTTGTCGGAGTGATAAGGCGCTTGATCGCAGCCATATTACCAAGTTCCTCTTCTCTTGTGATAAATCTGATGAATTCATTTGTCATATCAAGGTTTTTGCTGTTTTTGTTTACGCTAAAAAACAGATTTACCGAATTCAGGAAATATCCGCCCTCATCTCCTGAAGGCACTACGAAGAATTTGTATTTAAAGGGATTTGACAGAAAGGCTTCTGACTTGCTCTCCCTCTTTAATGTACCGGAAACCATGTCCCCGCTTCCGAGCATCATAGGCACATCACCTTCAAAAAACCGCATTATTACTGCATCATAATCGTCTGCGATCTCTTCGGAGCATTTCGCGGGATCAAGATATCCTTTGTCCACAAAGGTCTTCAGCCGCTCAAGTGATGGCCGCATCAACTCACCTGAGGCTTTATCCAATGCGTTCAGGGACGAAAGCGAATCCTTGTTTTTCATGACCTCACTGCAAAACAGCGGAAATGCGAATGAATAATACATCCCGGCTACAGTAATACCGTTGCAGCCCATGATCGGAGTCTCATATCCAAGCTCCTTCAGCTTTTCACAGGTATCTACCAGGCTTTCATAATTGTCCGGGACGGTAAGGCCGTTCTTCTCAAAAATATCCATATTGACAAGCATCCCGAAGGACCTTGTGAAAACCGGGAGCATGATCGTATCTCCGCTTTCGGTCTTCCATTGCGCGCCTTTTCTGATACAGTCGAGATTGATATTGAGACGCGGATCGGATAGAACCTCAGCGTTTTCAAAGACCAAAGCCATCTTTTTATCATCCAGCATCCATGATGCGGTAACATATATATCCGGAGCCTCATCGCTCATAAGGGCGCTTGTGATCGTATTGTTGTAATCATCAAGGTAAACATAATTCATGCTTACATTGGGATAATATTCATAGAAGCGCTCAAATTCACTCTCAAGCGACTCAAAATTCGAATAGCTCCCGACAACCCTGATAGAGCAGGAGGTATCGGTTGAAAGAGCAGGAGAAAACTCTGCACTATCTTTCTGCCCGGCACTGCCGCATGAAACAAGGCTTACTGCCATCGCAGCGGTCAGAAGGATTGAAGATATTTTTTTGAATTTCATAGCACCTCCGTACTGAGTCAGTCCATCTGGAACAGATCATCCCATTTGTGAGTTTCAAAATAATCATCAATGGACCTTACTATCTCGTCCCTTGGCATTGTCTTTAAAAAATAGCCCTGCGGCTTCAGTCTCATCACCTTCATTATGCTCTCCCGATCTGATTTTCCGGTAAGGAAGATGATCGGGATATCGCGGTAATTCTGCTCGCTCCTTATCATTTCCATAACCTGTGGACCGGTGGTTATCGGCATATCATAGTCAAGAAGGATGAGATCCGGACGGTGATTTGCCATATAAGTGATAGCCTGTATCCCGGATTTTACCGCAGTGATCCTGTATCTCGTCGAAAGCCAGCCCTGCAGCATCCTTAAAAATGTTGTGTCATCATCAACAAGAAGGATGAGCTTCTGAGCACGCTTCTCCTCCTCCTGCAAGGCGAGTTCCTTCAGGCCCTCCACAACATATTTGGGATCGAAGGGACGCTTGAACTCCTTGTGTATATCTGACTCCGGGATATATTTTTTTACTGCTTCAAGCTCATCATCATAGCCTATGACCATGATCGGGCGGTTTTCATCACGGCTTATGTCAAAAAGATATACAAGCGCATCTGCCGCGTTGTATACATAGTCCCCTGCAAGCAGAAGGATCATCGCCGTTTCCTCTTTTGCTTCTTCAAGGCTCTTCACCTCCGGCTCTGCCAAAACAGGGACAAAGCCCTCCTTTACCATGCTTGATCGAAGGGCATCCGCCATGAACCCGCTTCCCCGGTTAACAAAAAGTACCCTGCATGCCATTATTTTTCTCCCCCTGTGAGAATTGTCGGTATCTCTTCGTAATCAAAATTCAAAACTGCTTTTTTAAGAGCCTCAAACCGCGTATACTCATCTTCCGGAAAGCTGTAGCCCTTGAGCGATTCCATGATATTTACCACGCTGTCATATTCGTACGCAGCACAAAATGAAGAAAGCGCCTCATATGCTTCTTTCAGATCCCTTTTTGAGATAAGTGGCTTTTCTTTTGCTCCTCCGTCATCCCTTATATCATTGAGCGGCTCGAGGGCTTTTGCTAATTTTCTGTATTGCGATAAAAGCTCTCCTGTTTCATCCTCAAGGGTTTTCACATCACCGGTCTCTCCGGCATTCTCAAGTTTCTCTGCAAGATCTCCCAATCCTAATGCTCCAATAACCCTCGATGAGCTCTTAAGCGCATGTATCTTGATCGTAGTATTCTTTATATCTCTATCATCCCAGTACTTTTCAATCTCATCCGCATTACCTTTTGCAGAATCAAGATAGACCTTTAAAGTATCGAGATAAGTTTCGCTGCTCCTGCAGTGCTTGAGCCCTACGTCTATATCAAGGCCGTCTATCCTCGAAATGAAATCAGGGATATCCTTCTCCTCCTTTACTTCTGACTCTTTTGCCGAAGCTATCTTGTCCTTTGGAAGATAATGAAGGAGCATGAGTTCCAGGCGGTCAGGATCTACGGGCTTTGTGATATAATCGTCAAATCCTTCTCTTATATACATTTCACGCATGCCGGAGATCGCGTTGGCCGTAAGGCATATCACGGGCGTCCCGTTGTTTGGAGAATCCGATATCTCTTTCATCTCCAAAAGCGTCTCGATCCCGTCCTTGTCGGGCATCATATGATCTAAAAATATTACATCATAATGCTCTCTCCTGTAAAATGATATTCCTTCATCACCGCTTAAGGCCTTGTCTATCCTGACTTTTGTATATTTGAGCAGGCTCTCGAAGACCGACAGATTGACGGGCGTATCATCAACCACAAGTATTCTTGCATCGGGTGCCGTAAATCTTTCACGATACTTATTTCTGTCGGAAAGGGACTTCTTAAATGCTTCCTCAAAATCACCTATGGGCTTCCAGTCCTTCACGCCCTGCACGAGGGCAAAAGAAAATGTCGAGCCCTTGCCGTATTCGCTCTCCACTTCTATGTGACTTCCCATAAGATTCAGGAAGCTCTGCGCAATACTCATACCAAGACCTGTGCCCTCGATACTTCTGTTTTCAATTTCATCAATGCGCTCAAAGGCTTGAAACATACGCTTCATGTCTTCCGCCTTTATACCGATCCCGGTATCCGTGACGCTAATGAAAAGCCTGATCGAGTCGTTTTTTGATTCTTCCTTTTCAAATCCCGCCTTGAAGGTGATCGAGCCTTCTTTTGTATATTTTACAGCATTTGTAAGAATATTGGTGATCACCTGTTTTACCCGGATCTCGTCGCCGTTTAAGATCATCGGAATATTTCTATCCACATCAAGATCAAATTTGAGCCCTTTGTCCTGCGCCCTTCCGGAAACCATATTTACAAGGTCGTTTACCATTGAAACAAAGCTGTAGTCAACATTGATGATCTCCATCCTGCCGGCTTCTATCCTTGAAAAGTCGAGTATATCATTGATCAGAGAAAGAAGAGTATTCCCTGCTGTCTGTATGCTCCTTGAATAATTAAGAGTCTCCTCCTCCCGGCTTTCGCGGAGCACCATCTCATTCAAGCCCAGGATGGCATTCATTGGAGTCCTGATATCGTGGGACATTGTTGAGAGGAAATGAGACTTGGCTTCATTGGCCTGATTTGCCGCCTTTGCAGCCGCAGTAAGCCTTATGTTGTACGACCTTAGTACCAGATAATTAAATATGATGAGCACCGAGAGTCCCAGGATAACCGTCCCCAGCAGCAGCCAGTCCACAACGGTATTTGCGGCAAGGTCCTTCTTTGGTATGTATGCAAGGAGAAACCAGTCATCCACGGATCTGAGAGGTGTGTAAGATATGACACATTCCTCGCCCTTGGAGTTTTGCATGGTCATGGTGCCGGACTCTGAGGTGACACGCTTGGTCATTTCGTTGTAGTCCGCCACCTCAACCCTGTTATAGGATCTGTAATATTCAAAGAAATTGGAATTTTTCAGGGACTTTCCGTGGACAAGATAATCCCCTTCCCTGTTTATGAGGGATATCTCCACGCTTTCGTATTCGCCCTTCAGAAAAACGAACTTGTCTTCAAGTACGCTTACCGGTTCAACGCGCATCAATAGCGCTTCCTTGATCGCTCCTGAAGCTTCATCAAGGACATTAACATAATTCATAAATGCTATCGACTGTATGCCGTTCTGCGGATTCGTATAAGCTCTTGTAAGACTTACAACACCAACATCCCGGCTTATCTTTTCCCGGTTTTCAAACAGATTGATATTGCCATATGAAACAGAATAATCGTTGGGATCCGAAACGCTTGAATGCGTGGAAATGCCTTTTTTTGAACTGTCATCCAAAAAGATCAGATGCCCGTAGATCATGGGTGAGATCTTGGCTTTTCTGATAAAGGAGATCGCCTCTTCACCAGTCAACGGAGTTCCCGCTTGTGCAGAGCGATTGATGTAATTTGCCCATATATCACAAAGATGCTGCTCGTCCTCGAGATAGTTTGTAATGGTCTGTTCAGCGGAGACAGTCATCTTCTCGAAAGCCTCTACCTGGTTTTCGTTGCTTTCGTGCATCTTTGTATTTGCATAATGGATGATGAAAAAGAGTATCAATCCTATTATTGCAAGATCTACAGCAGCGATCAGCGATCTTTTCACGCCCTGTCCCCCCTCGGATGCCGGCTAAATTATGAATACTGCTGTATTATACAATTGTTTATGTGCCTTTTCAAACCCGGCGCATCTGCCTATTCAGACAGGCCGACCGCGCGGTCGACACTCATTGCCAGGATAATCTGTCCTGCCCCCCGCGCAGGCACAGGCTCTGCACCCTGCACCGCATTCAAGGACATATTTACAGCTTTTGCATTTCTCATTGTGTCCAATGCATTCGCTCATTTTCAGTAAAAACATTTTCCTGTGTTCAAATGAGCCCGTTTGTTTTAAACCATTTTTCTACTGCGTCTTTGGAATCCGAAGCACGACTTCCGGTAATGGAGAGTCCTCTCTTAACCTCTGCACCTTTTGCATATTTTCTTACGTCGCTCTCACTTGATCCCATGCCGCTTCCCTCGTTTGTACAAAGCGGAAGTACAGTCTTCCCGGTAAAATCATATCTCTCAAGGAAGGTGGCTACTGCCATCGGGATCGTTCCCCAGTAGTTCGGATATCCGAGCACAATGGTGTCATAATCATCAATGCTTTCAGGATAGTTTACAAGCTCAGGTCTTGCATTATTCTGCTTGTCCTTCTTTGCTTCGTCTATACAGGTCATATATACCGGTGAATAGGGATCCTTCATCTCGATCTTAAAGGTATCTGCATCGATCAGTTCCTTCATGAGACCGACCACGATCTCGGTATTTCCAACCTTTACGTATCTCATCGCTCCGCCGAAATAATTCTCATCTGCTCTTGAAAAAAATGCTATCAATGTCTTTGCCATCTTAATATCCTCCGTTTGCTTGTTTTTTGCTTCTGTACTGTAGTTCTTTTGTTTTCCTGTTTACATTTTCACATAGGCAGGTTGCTATGTCCAATAGTCTCTTCTTTCTGAGTAATTGAAGAACACTTCTCTGCCGGCCGTCAACTTGCTATGATCCTATATTGCTTCAAGCACCCCGCAAATATCTTCGTCAATGCATATACTCCTGTCTTCGATCTCGCCCGGACAGGATGCCTCTCCATAGTGCTTCATATTTTAGAACAGTCTTTCCTGCATATCTATCCATGATTTCTGCGGCACCTCATGAACATTATCTCCATCCATATAATTTCCGATCAGGAATGGTGATGCCGGATCATGTGCCCTGTTGTTTGCATAGATCACTTCAGCTTCAGAATTTGCATAGCAGTATTTACAAAGATGAAGGCAGGTATTGTAAGCCCCTATATCGCATGAAAGATAACAGGCGCACTCATCTCTTGCCCCCTTCTTCTTCGGTGCATTAAGCCTTTTTCCGATAGCCTTTTCATAGTCGCTGATCTTCATACATCCGCTGCAGTCAGCCCCATACTTCATTAGTTCATTTCCTTCTGCACAAGGCTTGACTGTCATATCGCATTCAGCCGCAATCTTTATCATCTCCTGTCCTATCTTTATTCTGTCGATATGCGTTACTTCTCTTGCCTTTGGAAAATTCCTTCTGACCTTGGGATAGAGATCTATAAAACTGATGACGACAGTCTTCGTATATCCCTTAAGACTATTTGCTATCTGTCTGAAAGCATGTAAATGATGATCGATTGTATATTTTTCAGACAAAAGGATCGGGTCATATCGCCATGTAATAGAATCAATCCCGACGATACCGGATAGTTTCTTAAAATCCTCTATCAAACCGTGTTTGTCCGGTACATTTGGCTCGATATCCCGTCCATAAGGAGTAATTGTTACAAACCAGTATTGGCCGAAATCCTTTATTAATTCCATATAAGGAAACATTGGCGCAGGATTTTTGGTGCAAAACCCTATCACATCGACAACAGAAGGGTCAAGCCTGTATTTACTGACCTGCCCCGGATTGAAAGGATTTCGAACACAGACGAACCCCTCTTTTATTCTGTTTGAAAACCACCCGGCATAAAAAGCCGGTATGTCTGTTCTTTGTCCTGTATTTATTATCATTGAGTTAGACAGGGTAATTTGACTTTTTAGGTATGCAATAGGTCATTAGACCACTGTACATTTACAACCGAATATGCTGAAACGCAATAATATAGCGGTTTCTTTTGCGCATTTGTGCTTGCATTTTCTCC